>MAAB01040506.1_pt1 | contig 91660 bp, 75 predicted proteins | sample 1115991 | NCBI WGS metagenome assembly MAAB01 (sample SAMN04961124, study PRJNA320927) | seawater metagenome | isolation source: sample BD02T18 sea water enriched with oil for 18 days | place: USA:Gulf of Mexico | collected 2013-07-27
ATGCCCATTCACAATTGGAGTCTTTGTTTATCTCAGTTAGCGATTTATTTTGAAGGACGTTTAGACAGCGTACTCGATATTTAACAATTTAAGCTGACACAGAATTTTGAACGCCCCCTTAGAAAAATATCAACGCGCTTGCTAAGCGGCATAAAATGGTTGGCTAAAATGGAGTGGAGAACAGCCTACTGTTTTCAGTCCTTGTTGATTTGTTAAGTAGCTGTAATACCGCTAATAACCTTATACACTTTTACTTCTGTATCAGGTCTAATTCGATATTTTTCGTCTTCTGGATAAAGAACCGCTTTATACAAATTATCACCTGTGTACTGTTTCATCATCTCAAGTTCTAACCAGAAAGATACAAATGTGATTTCAATTTCTCCTTCTAACTCTCGCCGCAAAACATGGTAACCAGTGCAGTCATTAATAACTTGAGTATCCTTAATGCCTGTTTCCGAGAGATAATTAATAAATCCATTTGCAGTGTCTTTTGGACAAATACACTTCCATTCACGATGATACATACTCTTCCTTTGATTTTTCCATTTAAGCAACGTGTGAGCCTTTTTTATTGCCAATTAAGTTGCAACTCTTTGTGTGCCGTTGCGCAGTCCTTTAAGTAAAGATTAATCAGATTTTGATACGGTATACCGCTTTTATCTGAGAGTACTTTAAAGTAATCAATTACGTCTTCGTCTAAACGAATAGTAATTTGCTTCTTAAGCTTTTTAGCATAAGGATTAGGGATAGATTTTGAAAAATCATATTGTTCACGCATGATGAAAACCCTTATATTGTTTGCGCTCACCTTTATCAGCTTTACGCGCAGAAATTATACGAATACTTTCATTTTCATCTCGATAGCAATGACACACTATCAGAGTTTTAAATTCAGAACTTTGTCCAAGTAAAATGAAACGTTCTTCGTGTATGGAACTATCGGGATCAGGAATTAAGCGACCATGCTCATCATAAAATACAGTTTTAGCTTCATCAAAAGAAATACCGTGCTTTATTCTGTTGGAGTCTGCTTTATTTTCATCCCATTCAAATTTATATGCTACCATAATTACATTGTAGTTATAGTGTAATGAATATGCAAGTTTGGTGAAGAGTCTAACGCCCAAATAGTGGGCAAATAATAGCTGGCTAAAATAAGCGACGAAGGAGCAAAAAGCCAACTGTTTTTTGTTCTTCTTGGTGGCTTGTTATGAGTATTTTAATCTAAACTCTATACAAGCTAGTTGTTTACTATTTAATATTAAAAAATTAGGTAAGTTACCAATGATTTCAAATCCGTGTTTTAACAATATATGCTTTGAGGCAGGATTATTTTCTAACACTTTAGCCTCTAAAGCTTTAACACCAAACTCCCTTTTTGCAATTTTTACTAGTGAAGCTAAGCAAAAACTTGCATAGCCTTGAGATGTAAAATTCTTTGAAACTCTATAACCTACAAAGGCTTTATTAGCGCAAATATCTCTTAAATTGGCTCTTGCGACAATTTCATTATCTTTAATAAGTAAACCACAAAAAGCAGATCCAGAGTTTACCTTATCAAGTTCTGCATCAATATGTTCACAAACACCTTGCTCCGAATAAAAAGCATTATCCCGTGGTTCAATTAATGATTCAAACCATGATCTATTTTCTAACTCAAAATTCAATAATTGTTTCAAATGATGTTTAGATAACAATTCAAATTGCATAAAAACTCTCGATACCAACGCCTAAATAACAGGCAAAAAATTGTTGGCTAAAATAAGCGACGAAGGAGCAAAAGCCAACTGTTTTTGTCCTTGTTGATTTTCTTATATGGTTTTTAGTTTATAATTTGAGTGAAATAATTATCAAGAGATATAGAAGAATGCCTTGTTTCAAGCGTTTCCCCAAAATTTGAAGCAGACTTTTGGCCAAAATATAATTTTTCACTATCAATATAAATTAAAGTGTAATTCGGGTGAAGATCTCGATTACCTGAATTATAAGTAAAAGTTTCATTTAGACCGTTAGCTTCGATACTTTCTTCACTTATTACTTTACCTGTAATATCAAATTTCGAGATATCCAGAGCATCAAACATCATTGAACCACATTCTGTATCAGTTGGATGGAAATACTCTGTTCGATAAGTGGATTTCAGCGAAGAATCTATACTTAGCTTGATCTTGACGTTCCATACATCTTTTAACTCATCACTTGAGAATTTATTGTAAGGAGAACATTCTTTTTCCCAAGATGTATTAGATACCTTTGCTTTTAAGTCACTTTTTGATGTTTCAGTAGCGGTATCTCCTTCAGAACCACCACAAGAAGACAAGATCATTGGCGAAAGGACTATGATTATCCATATATTTTTCATTTGCACTCCATGCTTTGATAAAAATCTAACAGCTTATTTGATGGGAAAGCCCCTTATTTCTACAACACAATTTATCTTTATTTCTACAATATATCAAAGGTTTATTTCTATCTATAAAGGTAATTGAGGAAGAAGTAAAAAATCACGCTTTCTTTGAGGGGCGTGGTTTTTATAGATTACATTCATTCATTTTTTTATTAATTACTTACCAATATAAAAGAGCTAGATATTTGGCTCAGTAAATCATCACGAGTGAAGGCAACCGTTACTTGAGCTAATTCTTGCTGGTGTATGCGTCATTTGTAGCTAATATTTCATCAGCAACATTTGGTCAGCAATAAAAATTGTTGCTCTAAAGCATTAATAACACTTATCGGGCTTTTATTTCAGCAAGTAAAACCTCAAATTCTGTACTGCAATTTATATTGTCATGAAGCCCTTTTTGTCAGCGGTTGAAGCTCAACTAGATTATCTTGAATTGTATTTAAAGCTGATTATATTTGCCCTTTGATATCCAAAGCCGTATCTGATGACGAAAATTTACGAGTATAAAGTCACTAAACAAATTAACGGCTAATTATCAACAAGTAATCATCAACAAGTAATCATCAACAAGTAATCATCGACAGTCTTAAAAACGTTAGGGCGTGTTTATTGGTGAATATCAATATAGCGTTTGCGTTTTTTGGGTAATAACTTGTCAAGATTGACCACCACTAAACCATCCACGCAATCATTAAAATCAGGGTCACTATTAAAGGTCGAAAAACTTACCCCACCGTCTTCACATAATGCAGAATACTGTTTGTAAAGTGTTGGTACATTTACGCCTAAATTAGCCAACAAGTGTTTCATGGTGGTAAAATCTTTCTCTTTGTCATCACCATCAAAGGCCGTTAATAATAGATCTTTTTCAACGTCACCGAGCTTATAGGGTATTTTTGCCGTTGCCAGTTTTTTGTCACTAAAGTAATAATGTTGATAGTAGTGAATAAGTAAATTTTTAGCCGCTGTGGGTAAAGCATTGCTGATGCTTACTGGACCAAACAAGTAATGGTACTGCGGATTTTTTGCAACAAAAGCACCGATGCCCACCCACAAATATTCTAGGCTACGTTTACCCCAATATTTTGGTTGCACAAAACTTCGTCCCAATTCTAACCCTTTGGCAAATATTGGCTCCATGTCGGGCTGATAATCAAACAGGGTACTAGTGTATAGCCCTTGTGATTGAGGGTTATCAATAAGCTTTTGGCTTTCGCCAAAACGATAGGCGCCAACAATTTCTAGATCTTCATCATCCCATAAAATCAGGTGCAAATAGTGCTGATCGTAACAGTCAACGTCACGGCGATGCCCAGTTCCTTCGCCGACGATACGAAAAGCGATTTCTCTTAAACGACCTATTTCTCGCATTATTGGCGAACTACCTTGCTCGCGATACAACATGATGGCTTTGCCATCAGCAGTTTTCCCTAATAGCTCACATTGACGAATGGCGGCCTTAAGTTCAGCACGATTTTCAGGGTGGGCTATGGCTTTTTCTGTTTTCAGTATTTCGGCTTTGTTCGAAGCAAGGTTGTATAAGTGTTTTTTGAATAATTTCACCTTACTGTTTAAAGACACATCCAATGAGTCATAGTGTTCAAAAGGGATGACATCGCCAATTTTAATATTCATTCTCTTATGGGCTTGTTTGAACATTTCTTTTATCAATAATAATGTCGATAAGGGTTTATAAATCATTGATATAGCGTAAAAGGCAGCCGAATTGCGCGCATCCATATAGACGGGTAAAATAGGCGAACGAGTTGCGCGCGCAAAATTAAGAAAACCTTTATGCCAGCTGCCGTCTCGTACTCCTGCAGCGCTTATACGAGACACCTCACCCGCGGGGAAAATAATGACCACACCTTCATTGTTAAGATGTTGATATACCGCTTCAAGGTTCTTTTTCGCCGTACTGCCCCCCATGTTATTGACGGGTAGCAGTATTGAATGCAATGGCTTGATATTCATTAACATTTCGTTAGCCACCACTTTAAAATCAAGTCTAACTTCACTGACCATCTTGATTAATGCGGCACCATCAAGTGTGCCTATGGGATGATTGGCAATAATCACCACTCTGCCAGCAGCTGGAATCTTCTCCCGGTCTTTATCGCTGATGCAATAGCCGAAATCAAAGTAATCAAGCATGTTCTCAGCAAAATCTAATCCTTTTACATAAGGATATTGTTTTTCAATGTCTTTTAAGGCTTGTTCGTGGAGTAAATAACGCAAAAAATTTTTAATACTTTTACTCACCAAGGATTGGTGATTCATTTTGGGAAGTTTTTCAGTCACGACTTGATCGATGTTGAACATATTGGCTCATCCTTAACGAATAAATCACAGAGTAAAAATAATGTAATTCATCAACATGACTAATGTTTGACAGTTATTTGACAGCTTTATGACAAGCTAAAGTCTTATGGGTATATTAAGTATCATGGGTATTGTTTTATCTGCGCTATTACCCAGTTTGCATCGTCCAGTGGTAAATCATGACCTGCACTAGGGTGTACAACAAGCTTACCGCCTAAATGGAAATAAAGATGTTCACTGGCGATGGTATTCACTAAGCGGTCTGATTTACTGGTTAATACCAAGGGGCTAATGTTGGTCAGTTTGAATGCTTTAAAACGTGATGCAGCGATTAATTGACGAATAAGGTTTACATTACTGGTACATTGCTCACGACGATACTCAGTCCAGCGAGCGAGCGTGTCATTGTTTTGTGTTTGATTAGAGCTCAGTTGTAATATTGCCTTTTCGATAATTTCTGGCTGACGCGAGGCCAATATAGCCAGCACTGCTTTTACCAAATGAGATAAATTAATTCTTTTATGCCATGAGGTTAGATTAGCGGCACTGCTATTGAGTAAGGTGATGGAAACTACCTCCTGAGGAAATCGCTGCGCCCAATCAAGCGCAATCATCCCCCCTAGGGATAAAGCCACTAAATGTATACCCTGTGAATGTTCCGTTATATGTTGACGACAATGATCCGTGTACTTTGCTATAGACAGGGGGCTTTTTAGTGTGGCGAAATCACCATTGCCACAGGTATCTAATACGCTGACCTTATCGTCGGCAAAGGCGGCTTTAAATTGGTTGATAAATTCACCCCAATGACGATGATCACGGCCCAGCCCTCTCAGTAGTAACCAATGCTTGCTCATTGTGTTCGATACCAATGATTGATAGCAGCCTTGCGAATATGACTTTTCGTATCAAATGTTGGCAGCCAGTTGTTATGATTTTGTGTCACCTTAGTCAAAAAATCAAACAACACTAAATGACTACGCTGCACTCTAGCCCAGCGATGCTCAACATTAGGGTTAAACAAACCTTGATAAGAAAACAGCTGTCGAGGTCTTTTCCTTACCCAATTCCACGATCCCATCTCTAAGGTTAGTGATAGAAATGGCTGATTAGACTGTTTTCGAATAATCTTGCCAACATGATCCCATAAGTCACCATGGGTAGTATATTGGCGCGACTGTGGTTCAAAAACATAATTGTTATGTGGATAAGTTTGTTGCCACAGCTGATATAGCGCAAAATAATTAGCGACTTTACTTGATGGCCTTTTACGATAGGCGTAAGGGATCCACAGGCGATCTTTAAATCCAAACCCTGAGTGGCAATCTATCACCAAGTTAAATTTTCTATGCTGGCAATCACGTTTAAGAAAATCTACCAATACTTGATTTTCGCGTTCCAGCTCATCGCCTCCTCTAAACCAAGGAAAATGACGACTAAGCCTTTGGCCACCCACAAACCAGGGAACTTTGTCTTTAGCTTCAATGGGGGAGTTACGCATTAAGTCAACGCCATTGCCATTGGCACGAGTGCCTAATAACATCCCAACGGGGTTCATCATAGGAAAAAAATTAAAGCGAATACTATTCAACAGTAAGGCAAAATTACTATCCCACTGAGCTCGATGAATTAAGGTATGCAGATAACTTAAAATTACCTGACTGCCAATGCGCTCAATACCGTGAATACCACCGACAAAAGTGATTGCAGGAGCATTAATATCCTCACTACCAAAAGATAATCCTAACAAAGGTAATTGATGGTTTTGATACTTGCCTGAATGGGGTTTAAAAACATCATAAACTATGGGTTGTAGTAAGCCCTTACTTTGCTCTGTAAGCTGCATAATACTGGCATACTCAGGTAATAAAACAAGTAGCTCGTCGTTGAGAAAATCAGAGAAGTGTTTTGTTGTATCAAGGTCATTGGATGGAGCGTAGTAAACTGGCATCGTATATAGATTCTATTGCTAAGGCTCGTACTATTATATTAATGACTATTTTAGTTGAGGGTTAGTGACGGTTTGATGACAAGGATAGCAATTGAAGTGATTAATGTTTTTTGCCGTTGTTGATGTTTTTGGTTTCGTATTGTAAAAGTAATAATTTATATGGTTATTGTGACGTTTTAAATTTTGATATTTATAACTACAATTAAAGTACTGGAGTTAGTTTAATACATAGATGTAACTTTCAAGGACATGATTTGATTTAGTCAAAACCTATTGGCCATAAGAAGTTGAAGCTTTATGTTTTTATATAGTAAGCCTGCGAGCTGTTATTTATTTTTTATGACATTGATAGTCGGTTATTTGCTGCTTCCAATCAACAGTGCTATTGGAAAAGAATCTATCATCGCAATAGACGTAACGTTATTGCCGACATTTTCTCCGGAAAAACTAGCCTTAGGAAGAAGGCTATTTCACGAGACTGCTTTGTCAGCAAATGGAAAATTGGCCTGTGCAAAATGTCATCCCTTAGATAAATACACCGCAGATGGTTTAGATTTTTCACTAGGTGCTGATGGTAAGCCGCTTGACTATAATACCCCCAGCATAAACTACGCTTCTTTAAATCTGTATTTAGGCTGGGCTGGAAATATTTCTGACTTGAGACAGCATTTAGAGGTGCTTATTCATAATCCCAAAGAAATGAATACCACATGGCCTAGTATTATTAAACGCCTTAAGAGTGATGAGGGATATTCTAGACAGTTTACTCAGTCGGGGTATAGCGTCATTGATAGCGACGCAATTACTGAGGCAATTATTGCCTTTGAAATAAGCTTGGTAAAACCCTCTCGTTTTGATCTCTATCTGCAAGGGGATATAAAGCAGTTAAACGCTCAAGAAATAAAGGGCTATCAATTATTTAAAGATTACGGATGCATAGCTTGCCATCAAGGAATTAATATTGGCGGAAATATGCGTCAAACATTCGGTGTCATGAATAGCTATTACGATAGCCAAAAAGTGGTAAAACGTCGAGACTTTGGTTATTTTAATATCACTCAACATGATGAAGATAAATTTTTATTTAAAGTACCTAGCTTACGAAATGTTGCTCAAACTGCACCGTATTTTCATGATGCATCAGCAAAATCGCTAAAACAGGCGATAAGAGTTATGTTTAAATTTCAGCTGGGGTTAAGCCCTCAAGAAGCTGAAATAGAAGCGATAGAATCATTCCTGCATACCTTGGATAGTATTGAATGAAGTGGCGAGTTGACAACCCTTATGTAACGGGTATTGCCTTAGTGCTCGCGGTACCTTTTATTTGGTTGTATGCATTTACTGCTACTTTGACACCTGATCATGAGTTGAGGTTGTTAATCTCGGATATTAGGCAAAGGGATGCTGAAACCGAGGTTTATTTATTGCGAAGTCGAAGCCATATTGATAATGATTTTGATCAATTAGCGACAGCACAAAAAAACATGAAAAAAGCCATGTTAGCTTTTAAAATGCACCTTATTGAGCTAAATACAGAAGAAGAAAGGCAAGCAAGAATAGTTCATCAATTATATGAATTATACGATAACAAGCTTGAGCGCTTTAAAACACTACATGCTAAGTTGAGTAATTCTTTACGTTTTTTACCTAAGCTAAGTAAAAAATTGAGAGCAGCGCTCAATAAAGATAAGCCTGCTGATAATCATGGCACAATGCCGCTTGTCGATACAATTTTAACTTATACCTTTAGTTTCAGGCTATTTGGCGATGATTCTATGTTAGTTAGCCTAAATGACAACGTTGAGTCATTGAAAAAGTTAATTTATCAGCAAGAAAATAGTAGCCATTATGAGTTACTTCATTCTTTTATGCGTCATGCGGAAATGTTTTTGCTTTTTAGGGAGCAAGAAGCGGAAATTGTTGAGTTTATCTTAGATAATCAGCTTGAGTATGAGCTTTCAGTGTTAGAGCAAAAAATGAGAGAGCGGCATATCATGGAAGATGAGTTAGCCCAAAAAATTCGTTATTTTCTCATTGGTTATTCGGCACTGTTATTTTTTATCATTCTGCTCTTTATTCTCAATCGCCGCCACTTATTAAAAAGCGTGTTAACTCACCAGATGTTGAGTGAAGAAGATCAACTTACCGGCTTAAGTAATAGGAGACATTTTATTAAAAAACTGAACTATGCCTTACGTTCTGTCATACAGGATCAATCGCATGGGGCATTAATTTTTATCGACTTGGATGGCTTTAAGGCTGTTAATGATAATCTGGGGCATAATGAGGGCGATGTTGTTCTTAAAAGCATATCAAAGCGATTAAAACAGCAATCAAGTGCAAATCAAGAACGAGGTATAAATCATTTTGTCGCCAGGCTTGGTGGTGACGAATTTGTTATTTTACTGGCAGGTTTACCTAAAGATAATATTCAGCAAGAGCTACATAAAATAACAGAGCAAACCTTGCAGCTTTGCTCACAAAGCCTTGGTGAAAAATATGACCTATTTTCAATAACCGCGAGTTTAGGGGTGGTAACTTTTCCTGAGCAGAGTATGGATGTTACTGATTTACTTCATTTTGCTGACTTAGCTATGTATCATTCAAAGAAACAAGGTAAAAACTGCTGTAATTTTTACGATACTGATATTTATGTATAGTAAGGTCATTTTCGATAGTGAGTGTTGTGATTTGTTAGCCTTTAAGTGCAACATTTCTAGGTAAATATTTTGGCTGCTTTGTACTTAGCTGTTAACGATTAATCATTAGTTATTAACGTGGTTAATTAATTCATCCATTAATTTTTTTTTAATTTCAAGTTGTTGCTCTGCGGCTAAACCATATTTTTCGGCTAATACTTGATAGTCATCTGGCGCTAAGCTTACCGTTAAGCGTGGGCGTTTGGGGCGTTTATTAATGGCTAGACCTAAAATGTCACGAATTTGATCTGAAGGGCTTAAGCCTGCTTCTAATGCCTCTTTTCGAATAGATAACTGAATTTTTTCATCCATATCAAAGGCAACTTGCACCGCCTTCATTGCTTTAATGGAAGACTGCCATTTATCGGGCATTTTTTTAGTCATGGTTACCTCTTTTATTGCCGTTTTAGCTTGCAGGGTACATATCAATGATATCGGTTAATGGTCTAAATAAGGTTAAAAATACTTCAGTATCACCATCTTGCCATACTTCTATATCAATGCCTTTGCTTTGATCTTGGTTATAAAGACCATAAAGTTCAAATTGCTCACCGCTATCTTTTCCTTCATAAGCCGATAAATTTTCACTGCGATGATCTTTACGATGAAAATAACCTACTTTGGCGAAAGTGCTTTGTTGATATTGCTCATCGCTCCAGCTGTTGGTGTGCTCATTATCATTTTGGCGCGTTAAAAAAGCTTGGCCGGGTTCGTCAAACACTTGCGAGAATTCATCTAAATCAAACAGCGCTTCTACATCTTCATGTTCTAATTTGAGTGAAAACTTTAATTCTGTGTTGTCATCCACTTCGAGCGATAAAAACAAGATACGATCACTTGCGCCTTGCAGTGTCCATTCAATTTGGTTGTTTTGCTCAAACTCGTATGTGTTTACAGCAGTTACTTGCAGTTGTTGTGCACGCAAAGAGGCAGGCAAGGCAAAGCTGTCGGTTAAGACAATAATATCGCCGACCAGTAGTTGGCTCGCATTAGTTAATTTACGCTGTGGTTCAGCTGATTTATTAAATATCTTTTTGAAAAAACTCATAAAATACCTTTTCGTTACGAGTGGCTAGTTACGAAAGGTTAGCTGCGAGCGGCGAAGCTCTGTTCTTTAATAAACTTTTCGCCACTCACTTGTTTGCTCTTGGTAACTAATCACTCGCTATTCGCAACTTATTGCTTACTTCTGTTTCGCTTTGATACGATCTAGTACTGAATTTGCACTGTTATCTTGGCTACCAATACCCGCTGCTTTTAGTTGTGCGGCAAGCGAAGTGTCAGAGTCTTCAGATTCAAGCACCTCTGCGGCCTTCATTTTATCATCAAACTTTTGCTGCTTAGCTTTAATGCGCTCTAGTGAGTCTTTAGCACTTAATAGCTTAGAGTTACTTGATGAGAAATTATCAGTAATAGCTGAAGTTGCTTTTTGCACGCTTTCAGTGGTTTTTACCATTGATAATTGACGCTTATGCTCTGCAACTTGACGCTCACTATTCTTCACAAGCTCTTTTAATCGATCCGAATTACCCGAAAAACTGGCAAGGGCTTGTTGTTGCGTAGCGAGTTCGCTTTCTAAATTAGCAATTTTTTCTGCAACCGCTAAGGCTAAGGTTTCATCACCTTTTTCTAACGCTTGTCCGGCATAGCCTTCATGCTCAGCTACTTCGCGTTGTAAGCGGTCAACTTCACGTTGTGCTGCCATTTGTTCAGCCATAACACCCGTTAAGTCACGTTTTGCTTTGGTTAAATGATTCTCAGCATCACGAATTTCTTGTTCAAAAATACGGGTAGCATTAGCATCAATAATAGCTTCGCCTGCTTCTGAAGCACCACCACGAATTGCGGTCATAATTTTTTTAAATATACTCATTTTTTTCTCCTAATAGGGTGATAACAGTCTTAATCAACGGGATTAAACTAGGTAGTCACTCATATCATCAATTACTTCAAGGGCGTTGTTACTTAATACGGCTAGCTCATGTTCAATATCATCAAAATTAGAACCGATAGAGAGGGCACCAAAAATAACGTATTTATCACCAATTTTTGAAAATGATGATAATGGCATAGGAATGTTCATTTCTAACATGCTTTCATGCATGGCGCCTACGCAGTCAGTTTTAACTTCGTCGCTACCCCAAAGGTAACTGATACAAATTATTTGATCGTCTGTAACCGACACAAATACCGGCAGTTCTTCACGGCCTAAAATGGTTATTTGTAGTACGTCAACTTCACCAGGTATAGGTTGGCAATCAAAGCTCATTCCTGTGTCTGAATTGTCAGCCAAGCTATTTAAATGATCGGCTATAGTATGAATATTCATTTATTTCCTATCCTTCATTTCTTAAACGAAAAGTATTTTTCAGATGACATAATATGTCTTCGGGGTTAAATTTAGCACTTTGACATATTATGTCAAGCTTTTTGTTGTTACTTTATTTATTGCTTCGTCACTCGAAATTTTTCTTACTATTTTTATTACATGCCTTGCTGATCTTGCCATGCCTTTTGGTGGAGCTGATAAATGGTATGGCTACCTAAAATATTAATCGGTATTGTTGCTTTTTGATGATAAAAATTATTGGGGAAAATAAAGGCGGCTTTTAATATCTCAAGATTAAGCCAGCGGTGTTTAATGGGTAATTCATTTAATGTCTTTAATCGGCTTAATGGGCTTAAACCCATTTTAGCGGCAATAGTCCAGCCCCATTCGCCAAAACTGGGAACATTGTCATGATATTGCTGCACATGAGAAAAATCAGCAGCGCTGAGTGTTTTGCCAATAGAAATAAAGGAGTCTTTTGCATGGTAAGGACTGGTTGACTGAATAGCAATGAGGCCATCACCCGAGAGCAGTTGTTTTAGGCGGGCGTAAAAGTTAACCGAGTAGAGTTTGTTAAGGTCTGGGTGGCTAGGATCGGGTAAGTCGACAATAATGGCATCAAAAATTTGTCCTGTCTTGAGTAAGTCATTGATCGCGATAAAAGCATCTGAGCGCAATATTTTTACGCGTTTATCTTGCAAGCTGTGTTGATTAATATGGCTGATTTGCATCGCTAAACGAGCAGGTAAGTGCTGACTGGGCGTTTGAAAAATATCAATTAATTCACTGTCTAAATCAATCAAAGTAACCTGTTGAGGAGAATATTTAAGCACCTCTCTTAGCGCTAAGCCGTCACCGCCGCCAATAATTAAAATATTGTTGTGGCGAGCAGAACCTGCCAATACCGGAGCCACTAAGTAATCATGATAAATATGCTCGTCTAATGAAGAAAACTGTAGGCGGCCATTGAGATAAAAATTAATGATGCTGTCTGAAGCTACGCCCATCTGCCTTTCGGTAAAGGTAAGTTGCTGATAGCGGGTTTGTTCACTATGAGCGACTTTGTCTAGATACAGCAGGCTATTCATTTGATTGAGCCACTGATTACCGAAGTTAAACATTAAGGCAATAATTAATGCTAGCACTAGGTGCAAGGCTACAAACGTTTTTCGCCACTGGAGTTTGTGCCAATAACGCATGATAAAAAAGCCACCGGCAATAAGGTTTAAACTTGCTGTTATTGCTGCGGCTTTTGAGATATCTATACTCAATAAAAATAGCACCCATATAGCGGCACCAATTCCTGCGCCAATATAATCGGCACCATAAATAGTGCCTAAGTTATTGGCTAAATGTTGACCATGAATGTGCTCTCGAATGCGAGCAATAAGCGGAATTTCCATGCCAATGAAAAAGCCTAAAATAACACCAAAAAAATAGGGACTATTGAAGGCGATAAAACTTAGTTGCTTAAATATTCCGCCACGAGGAAGCATATCAGGCGGCAGGGCAAAGGTGTCAGCAATAATGGTGGGCAGCATTTGAGTAACCGCGATCAGGGCACCGATAATTAAAATAGCACTTGAGCCGAGCAAAGCAATGATCAGCTCTAAATAAACAAAGCCATTATAGGCACAACGCACTTTACGAGCGGCGAATGCACCCAGCCCCATTGAGACTATCATTAAGCCTATCATGGTGTAGATGGTGCTTTCCATAACACCTAAGACGCGGCCAGCATAATGGGAAAGTAAATATTCGTAAATTAAACCACAGCCAGCTAATACCGCCATGGTTAAGATTAATAGGGTGTCATCAATCAGGTGATTTTTTTTAGCAAGTGAAATGGTCAATAGGTTTGTGCTTTTGATAGGTGGTTAAGTGTAGACGGAAATTTGTTAGCGATAAATAACATCAAACAAGCGCGATTAAAACCCCGCTACGGTTATTGCTTATGCGCGATTAAAATCCCGTCTACGTGAATTTATGCCATCAATGCGGTTAAAATCAAGGCAATAGCGATACTGGTGGCCATTTCTATACTGGCAACACCAATGTTATGTTGTTGATCTACCTCTTCAACAAGGTTTATGCCCCATAGTACAATACGCTTGGCAATAGAGGTGAGTATGGCCACTAGTAGCGTCATGATAATACCAAAAACTAACCAACCGAGCAGGTTCATCACCAGAGTTTCCGGGCTATAGACTAAAAAGTGGCTGGCAGCGGTAACGGCAAGGGCTGTGCTGATCACTTGACCACTATATCGAATAGCCAAAGCAAGCTGGCCATTACTTAACGCTTCTTGCAAACAGTCTTCTTGGTTATTTTTAGCATATTTTCTTTCACGAATACGTGTCACCAACACTAGTACTGCTTGTGCGACAATAAAACCACTGGTGATGGCGATAAACGTTGAGATATTTAAGCCGTCCACCCAAAGTAATACAGCGCGAATAATAATGGCGGTAGCAATAGCGCCTGCGGCATCAATAATGCCGATAGAGAGGTTTTGTTCTTTAATTAATTCAGTTTTATTTAAGTGTTGCAGTGCCACCTTGTCTTGAATAATACGGCCCACTTTAATTAAAATTAAGCCATAAGTGCCATAAGCAAGCATACCTATGATTTCCATTAAATAACTCGGTGCATTTTCACCGGTAATAGCACCGGTTAATACTATGCCTAATGCTAGCGTGCTACCCGCGACGCTAACACCAAAGGCAAAGTTATCTTTTTGGGCTAATTCTTCTGTGCTATTAACTTGGCTGGTTAAGCCTAATAAAAACCGCATCGCCCCCAATAAAATAATAGCAATGGTAATGTCGATAGCTAAAAAAACCAGTAACTCTTGATTAACACCCACGAGTTCAATTAATGTGTTCATACTTATCTTGTTCCTATCTTTTGTTGCTTATTACAGCTACTTACCACGACGAAAGCCGCGTGAGGTATTGGTGTTAGAATTTCTAAAACTAGAAGACTTGCCAAATTTTGACTTACTGGCATAACTGCTTTTTTTGACATTATTACTTCTAAATCTATTGGCGCTCGATTGAGCGGTTTTACTTTTACCCGATAAACTTGATGAACCAGTACGGCTTTTGCTGTAGGGGCTAGTAAACTTTTGTCCGCGACTGGCAAATGATTTTTTAGTGCGTCTATCAAGGGCTGTTTGCTTATTTAATTGGCTAGGTGAACTGTAGCGAGTTCTACCGTAGTCATTGTAATAGCTGTAATTTCTGTTTCTGCCCCAGTCATTGTAAGAAGTACGTCGGCCAAATAAATCCCCCATCATGGAGTACATGCCATACCATGCCCAAAATGACATGCCATTACTGCCTGTTTGCCAGTTACCATAACTTGGATTACCAATAAGTTGCTCACCTGTACCAAAGTCTTGAGCATTGTTCGCTTGCTGGCTTTGAGATTTAGATAAAGCATTAATGCGTGGTAATTGGCCATCAGACATGTCGGCTAAAACATTGAGTGGATCACTTAAGGCATCTGAATAGAGTACTGGATCAGCGGCTTGGTAAATATTGAGCAGTTCATCATATAAGGCTTGCGAAGTGGCGAACATTTGTGGCTGGTTTTTAGCGGTTTTTACCCGGTCAAGCAAGGATAAATACATAGGGCCATTAACACTAGCATCTTTACGAAACTCATTGATTAATGGCGCTAAGTCAGGCTTTTTGTCGGCTACTTTGTTCGCATATTGTTGAATTAACGTGGCGTTGCGCACTTGGCCATTAGTTAAAGCATCACCTAATTGTGCCACTCTTTGTTCGGTGATAGGTAATTGTTGTAGTACTTGCTCTTTGATGGGATCGCCACAGCCGAATAATATCAATAACGGCAAAAGGATTAACCAATGAATAAATCGGCGGTAAAAAGGTGTTTTTAGCTTGGGCATTGCTGCTATCATCTCCTGAAAGTGCTAAATTATTACTTAAAATACTTGAGTGTTATTAATAGCACTAATGACATATTATGTCTAATGATTATGTCTAATGATTATGTCTAATGATTATGTCTAATAATTATGTCTAATGAGTACGTTCATTGATTGTATTTATTTAGTTTAAAAATCATTACCACAGAGAGAGCAGAGGTCACCGCTCGGTGGTGAACAGCTATCATAGCTTTAAGTTTTTAATTAATGTTTGATTAAGTAAAAGGATCACTTATGTCTTCTCCTCCTTTATCTCCACCAGATGCTCTATTTGACTCTAGACTCGACTCTTTGCTAGATAATAAAGGCTTATTAAAACAACAGCAATTAAAAAGTTGGCAACAGTTTTCTCAGCAACACCCTGATAGTTATCAACAGCTTAATTCAGCACAGCTTGAGCATTTTACCTTGGCAATAACCTTGAGTGACTTTGTTTTATCTAGCGCCTTACAAGCTCCTGAGTTGGTAGTCGATTTATTTGTCAGTAATGATGTTTATCAACAAGTAACGCCTGAATATAGTGAACTGCTCTCTTTGCAATTAGCCCAGTGTCAAGATGAAGTACAGCTACATCAATTATTAAGACGTTTCAGGTTACAGCAAATGGTCAATATTGCCGTGGCGGATTTAGTGTTGAATATTGAACTTGAACGTTCATTAGCACGTTTATCGGCACTGGCGGATGCCTTAATATTAGGCAGTTTGTCTTGGTTAACAAATTTTTGCCAAACTAAATGGGGAGTACCAACAAGTGCGTCGGGAGAACCTCAACCTTTATTGGTTTATGGTATGGGGAAATTAGGAGGAAAAGAGCTTAATTTTTCTTCTGATATTGATTTGATTTTTGTTTATCCAAAAAAGGGAGAAACTCAGGGCTGTCGACGTTCACTAGATAATCAGCAATTTTTTACGCGCCTAGGCCAAAAGTTAATTAGCTCGTTACATCAACAAACCGCCGACGGCTTTGTTTATCGGGTTGATATGCGCTTAAGACCTTTCGGTGAAAGTGGCCCACTCGTACTTACTTTTAATGCAATGGAAGATTATTATCAAGAACAAGGGCGTGACTGGGAGCGTTACGCCATGTTGAAAGCGCGTTTAATAGGTGAGGGCAAGTATCATCAAAAATTATCAACATTATTGCGACCTTTTGTTTATCGTCGTTATATAGATTTTAGTGCTATTGATAGTTTACGACGCATGAAAATAATGATTTCACAAGAAGTGCGCCGCAGGCAGCTAGTCAATAATATTAAGTTGGGTGCTGGCGGCATTCGTGAGATTGAATTTATCGTGCAAGTATTTCAGCTTATTCGCGGTGGCCGAATTAAAGCCTTGCAACAACGCAGTTTACTAACGGTTTTACCCCAGTTGGTTATCGTGGGCGAAATCAAAGAAGACACTAAAATAGTGCTGGAAAAAGCCTATTGTTTTCTACGCCGAGTGGAAAATATTATCCAAGCCTTAGCGGATCAACAAACCCAAACCTTGCCTGACAATGAGCTAGATCAACAACGCTTACTGTATGTGATTAACTTTACTGCTTGGCCTGAATTTTTGAGAGTATTACAAAATCATACCAGCAGCGTTCATCAGCAATTTGAGCAATTGATTGGTATAGAAAGCCCAAATCATCAAGTTGAAGATCAGCATTGGAGTACTTTATGGCATAACCGCTGGAGTGATGAAGAGTCTATTGCTTGGCTTGAACAAGAGAAACAGCATGATAATGATTGGCACAGCGAAAAAGTATGGCATTTATTATCAGATTTTCGCAATGATGTGACTAAGCGTAGTATTGGCAATAGAGGCAGACAAGTACTCGATAAGCTTATACCGCAACTTATTTGCCATATTCAACAAGCCAAGCAAGCCGAGTTTGTACTTGAGCGTATCCTGCATGTTTTTAAAAAAATCGTTACCCGCACCGCTTATTTAGAATTATTATTTGAAAATGAAGGCGCGTTAAAACAGCTTATTCATTTGTGCCAAGCCAGTAGTTGGGTCACCGATTATATTGCTAAATACCCAATATTACTGGATGAATTAATTGATCCTACTTTATTGCACAAGCCTGTACCGCTTTCGGCTTACGCGGTAGAACTGCGAGAAAGCATGTTGCGTATTCCTGAAGATGATTTAGAGGCACAAATGGATGCGTTGCGCTTGTTTAAGCAAGCACAGCAATTACGTATTGCCGCGGCTGATATCGCCAGTGTGTTAAACGTTAACAGCGTTAGCCAACATTTAACGGCACTAGCTGAGGCGATAATTACGGAAGTGATTAACTTAGCTTGGCAACAAGTCAGTGATCGTTTTGGTGTCCCTACTTCTACCATCGACAGTAATGACAAAGGCTTTGGTGTGATAGCTTACGGGAAAACAGGGGGCTGTGAGCTAAGTTATGGTTCAGATTTAGATTTGGTTTTTGTTCACCATAGCGAGCAGAGCGAGGTAACCACAGGTTTAGCCAATGGGGAAAAGTCGGTTGCGGCTAGCCAATTTTATATGAAATTGGCACAGCGTATTATGCACATTTTTAATACTCGCATGAATAGCGGCATTTTATATGAATTAGATATGCGCCTTAGGCCATCAGGAAATTCAGGGGTACTGGTCGTTCACATCAACACTTTTGGCCAGTATCAGCAGCAAGATGCTTGGACATGGGAACACCAAGCCCTAGTGCGAGCACGTATTGTTTATGGTAACGATGGCTTAACACAGGAGTTTGATGCTATTCGCTTGCAAGTGTTACAACAGAGTAGGGACTTAACACAATTAAAAACGGATGTTAGCGCAATGCGAGAAAAAATGCGTAATCACCTGGATAAATCAAGCGCTCAGTTGCTGGACATTAAACAAGGGCAAGGCGGCTTGGTTGATATTGAATTTCTGGCGCAATACCTTGTACTGGCTTATTGTCATCAAGATGTAAACTTAGCTAAGTGTAGTGACAACATAGGTATTTTCAAACAACTTGCCGCTGTTGATATTTTAACAGCCGACGAACAGCAGATGTTAGCAGAGAGTTATCAGCAGCTTAGAGGTTTTTCACATAAGGCAACATTGCAAAATGAAGCGTTATTGATCGCTCACTCGGCTATTGATGCTAAAGATAAAATAATCGCGTTATGGCAAAAATTTTTAGTGGCTTAGTACTTACCTTTTACTTAACTAGTACTTGCTTAGGAATGTTAGTAAGTGCCTTTGGGTTTTAGGGGCTGGCATTCCTCATCAAGGTAAGCTGGCGCTTCATTAATAAATACTAAGGTGCGTTGACGGTAGCAAAAATAGCTAACAATGCCCTCAGGAAAGTGCCCCGAAACAGCCTCACCTACTTGGTAAGCGGTTTTAAGAATGTCTTTTTCTATTCGAAAGGGGTCTTTAACAATAAAATCTCTATTTAGCCACCAAATAACTTCTAGGCCATCTTCAGCCGCATATTCTGCTAATTTTTGGTAAAGGGTTTGTTTTTTTCTAAAAGGGCGCGAAGCGGTAGTACCTTGCCAGGTTTTTCGATAGGGACGTACCACCATTTCTCTTGCTTGTAATATTTTAACTAAATCACCCTGAGGATCGGGTAAGAAAATGATGTTATTTCTTATTTTAGGGCCTTTATCATCAATACCGCTGCCATAAATTTTCGCGTAAAAATTTGACAAGCCTTCGGCGGCGGCATTATCTGATTTTCTACCTTGTTGGTATTTATCGACGGGTTTTTCTGCAGGCGTATCAGCTGTATCCTTGGTCTCGGCTGTATCAGTAGTCATAGGTTGAGGCTGCGTTGCTGCCCCACCATCTAATGATAATAAATAATCTTGGTTAGCAAAAAAAGCCACTGCTAGGCCAATTAATAAAATTGCTAAGATGCCATTTCGAATCCAAAAACCCATAATAATTTAAGTCATCTCAATAAAATTAGTTTGTTGTTATTAAGTTATATCACATTTTATCATTTATACAATGATGGTGCGTTTGGATCAGGTCTGGTTTTAAAACGCCTATGTAACCACATATATTGCTCAGGTTGACGAGAAATTGCTTTTTCAAGTTCTTGATTGACTCTAATTAAATCAGCTTCATCGTCTTTACTGGGGAAGTTATCTAATGGCGGCATTATTTCTATGGTGTAACCACTGTTGTCATCATTACGGGTTGGTATAAGCATCATGGTTTCAACATTCTTTTGGCGAGCAAAAATGAGTGTGCCGGTCGTGGTTGCTGTTTCTTTCATACCAAAAAAGGGTACAAATAAACTACGGTTTCTACCATAATCTTGATCGGGCAAGTATACGCATGCCTCGCCATTTTTAAGTGCCTGCATTAAGCCTCTAACGTCCCGTTTTCCCAACATATATTTATTGGAACGGCCACGACCGCGGAACTGAAAGTATTCCATTAACTGGTTATTATGAGGGCGATAAAACACCACCATAGGATGTCCATAGCCAACACCTCTAGCGCTCATTTCAGCGCTCAAATAATGCATGGCAAGTAGTAAAATGCCTTTGCCTTGTGCCTGAGCTTTTTCGATATGCTCTAAACCTTTTACCGCCACTTTGCGTTTTACTCGCCAGTTTGGCCACCACCAGCCCATGCCTGTTTCTAATAAGGCAATGCCAGTATTTTCAAAGTTCTTTTTTAGAATGCGTTGACGTTCTTGCTCGCTCATCTGTGGAAAACAAAGTTTCAAATTAGTGTTAGCAATATGCTTTCTTTTCGAGCCTATTTTAAACAGCAATCGTCCGATAAGGCGGCCTAATGATAGTTGCCATTTATAGGGCAACCAAGAAATGCTATATAGAATGAAAACGCCAAACCAAGTAAGCCAATATTTGGGTAATAAAAAAGATAATTTAAAATCAGGCTGTAAAACTTTATTTTTGCTCACAAAGGCGCTCACTGTTTTTTGACTCACTTAAACTGTGGTGAATTATACCCAAGTTGTTTTTAAATAACAGATAAGTTATGTCAACTAAGTAAGCTTTATCGTAGAATAAGCGAGTGTTTAATCATTATTGGTTTGTTGATAAATGAGTTCTAGTACCGCGAAAAAACTGGCTAACAACGAAGTTGAATTAATTATAGGAAATTCTAATTCCAATTTTTCTGGTGTTACCTCAACCATGTTGCAAGTATTGTCAGAGCAACAAAAACTGATTAATTTACGGGTAATGGGTAAGCATCATTTAACGGATGCTTCATTAAATATTAGCTTTTGGCAAGTGGCTAAAATGTGTCGAAAGCCACTGCCTGATGGTCGTTTTCGCATTTTTCATGCTCGCCGTGTTGATGAAATGATCCAAGCGTTGTTGTTAAAGCATGTTTTTGGCGCCAAAATAAAAATTATCTTTAGTTCAGCAGCGCAGCGTAAACGTTCAGGGTCAACCCAATGGTTAACGGATAAAATGGACGCGGTGCTAGCTATGTGTAATGCCTCTGCCAGCTATTTACATCGTAAACCTGACGCGGTTATTTATCACGGAGTTAAAACCGATGTTTATACGCCACCTGAAAATAAAACAGCAGCATGGCAGGCGTTAAAGCTGTTACCTGAACCGGTAAAGCCGAGCCAATATGGTATTGCTATTTTAGGGCGAGTCAGAAAGCAAAAAGGCGTACATTTATTTGTGCAATCGTGTATTGAAATATTAACTAAACATCCAGATTTCACCGCGGTAGTCGTCGGTGCCATTAGTTCAAGCAACGAAGATTTTGTCGCCGAGTTACAAACCCAAATAGCACAGGCGGGTTTAAGTGAACGTATTATTTTTGCCGGTGAGCAAAACTTTGCTGATATTCCAAGCATTTTTAGCGCTTTATCGCTTGTGGTTGCGTTAAGTGATAATGAGGGCTTTGGTTTAACTATTTTAGAGGCGATGAGTAGTGGCGCTGCTGTACTTGCTAGCGAAGCAGGGGCATGGCCAGAAGTTGTACAAGAAGAGAGTAATGGCTTTGTGGTGCCGGTTAATAACTTACCTGCGGTGGTTGAAAAAATGGATTTACTGTTAAGTGATCCCGATAAACTTGCACAAATGGGTAAGGCGGGTAGAGAGCGTGTATTAGCACACTATTCAGTACAGCGCGAAGCTAAACAGTTAGTCGAGTTTTATCAAGGGTTGATGTAAACGACAACTTGTTTAGGTTCATCTGAGGGTAAGGTTAATCAGAGAGCAGAGTAAAGTTCTGTTAAAATGAACTTTACTCTGTCGCCATTTATCTATATTTCTTATTGAACTGCAACTAAACCAGAATTAATGGCAGTAATATCTTCATCAGTAATAGTGCCGCCAGAGCGTTTTAGCGATAATACATTTTGAATATAGGCATAACGTGTTGAGGATAGATTACGTTTTGCATCATATAAATTACGTGTGCTGTCTAGCACATCAACAATGGTACGCGTACCTACTTCAAAGCCCGCTTCGGTGGCTTCTAAAGCTTTTTCGGCACTCAGTACAGATTGTTCAAAAGCTTTAATGCCAGAAATAGTGGCCACTACGGTGTTATAAGCATTACGAGTAGTACGTACTACGTCGCGGTGAGTTTGCATTAAATCTTGGCTGGCTAAGACAAAATTATTTTGCGCTTGACGTACGCTGCTTTGTATTGCCCCACCTGAGTATATGGGCACATTTAATGTTACGCCAATAGAGTAGTCATTAAAGAAGGGCGTTTCATCAAAATCACTACTCTCCCCTAGAGCATCAATACTCGTTTTACTTTTTGAGCTACCCCAGTTGCCGCTTAAATCCAAAGTTGGATAGTGGCCAGAACGGGCAATATTAATACCATCTCGAGCAACGTCAATGCCTACTTTTGCGGAGATTAAATCTAAGTTTTTAGCTTCAGCCGTTTTTTGCCAAGCGTCAGCACTGTTAGGTGTTGGTGTTGTAGTACTAAATCTGTTGGTATTTAATGCAGAAATATTTCTAGGGTAAATATTTGTGATGACGCGTAATGCTTCTTCGGCAGTAAAAATAGCATTTGCGGAGCGAATTTCTTCGGTAACGGCATTATCATATTGCGCTTGTGCTTCATGAACATCGGTTATAGCGGTTAAGCCCACAGAAAAACGCTGTTTGGTTTGTTCAAGTTGACGGGCAATGGCTGCTTTTTCTGCTTGGGCAAAAACAAGATCATCTTTCGCACCTAATAAGGTGAAATAAGCTTGCGTGACACGGACAATAAGATCTTGCTTCGCGACTTGATAAGTTAAGTCACTTCGATGCGCTGATTTTTCTGCAGTACTTAAACGTAACCAACTATCATGATGATAAAGCTGCATGTTTAAATTGGCGCCAAAGTTGGTAGTATCAGTATTTGAGGTTGTATCAAAAAATACCACATCATTTGCCACTATTTGAGATTGCTGTGATTCACGTTCACTGGTCGAGATGCCACCAAAGGCACTGATTTGTGGCAGCAATACTGAACGAGCTTGTTCTATATCTTCTTTAACAATACTAAACTGTGCTTGTGCTTTTAATACTATGGTATCGTTTAACAATGCTTGCTGATAAACCGATAATAAATCATCTGCTTGTGCATTAATACTAACAGCACTTGCAATAGCTATAATTAGAGTACTTAATGTTTTTTTCATGAGTGAGGCATTCCTTGAGTAAGTTTGTGCTGTAATTACTCTTTTTTATAAAAATAAGCTGTTAAAAACGGTGAAATAGGTATCAAAACCTATTACTGTTACTTTTAAGCAGTATCCTACATTGATTTTTAAATTAACCAAATAAAATAAGTGTTTACTAGTGTAACAAATTATTATTAAAAAGAGTTTCTTTATGCCAGAAAGTAAAAACAAACAAGCAGCTATGCTGCAATATGATAAAAATGATAGCAATATTTTAGCGCTTGATACTAAATATCACGGCTTTTTTAAGCTTGATGAATATCGGCTTAATCATAAATTATTTTCTGGTGGCCAAAGTAAAACCTTCACCCGTGAAGTGTTTGAGCGCGGTGACGCTGTAGTGGTCATGCTTTACGATGTTAAGCATGATCAATTACTGTTATTGGAGCAATTTAGGGCAGGTGCTATCAGAGCAAGTAAAACCCCTTGGATGTTAGAGTTTGTGGCTGGTATGTTTGATGAAAATGAAACGCCTGTTGATGTTGCCATTCGTGAAACGAAAGAAGAGGCTAATATAGCTATCACCGCCGAATCACTATCACCTATTATGAAGTATCTTTCTAGCCCTGGCGGCATGAGTGAATGTATACACTTGTATTTGGCTAAATTTGATAGTAGCCAAGTGGCCACGGGTAGTGTGTTTGGGCTAGACGAAGAAAATGAAGATATTTTGTTACATCTCATCTCGCGTCCAGCAGCGTTAGCATTATTAGCGCAAGGTAAAATTAGTAACGCTGCCACTATAATTGGCTTACAATGGCTAGCATTGAATTATCAGAATTTGTAGGAGCGACTTTCGTCGCGATTGTGAACTTTAATGAGCTTTTTTCCGAGTAGTAACGTAAATCGCAAGAAAAGGTATCAACCTAACTTAGTTAGCTTGATGTCTTTGTGTGCCAATAACTACTTTTTACTGTTAAAAGTGCAAGCCGATCAAACTCAACTTGATGAACAGCGGCACTTTTTTATTAATGACTACCTAGCCTATAAAATAACGGTCAATGAAATTACTCGCTATACATCGCTTATTACCTTCGAACAGAAAACCTTCGAACAACAAGCTTTTAAAGCAGAAGACCGCCAACAAACAAGCTTAGAACATAATGCCTTACCTAGCGTCTTTCATCCACGAATGACTATTCGTTTATACCATGATGCTCGTATGGCAGAAGTGATTAGTAGCCAAGATGTTCGCCAAGTAAAACCACGTTATGATTATCCTAACGTGCAAATGCATCAGCAAGATGAAAAACAGCAAATAAACCAATTTCTTAATGAATGGTTACATTTATGTTTGCATCAGGGGCAGGTTAAAGTGCCGTTGTTAACTAGTTAATAAGCCGAGTCAATAAGACAAGTCAATGAGTCAATTAAACAATACCGATAAGCCGTTAGTTATTGCTCAATTTAGTGATAGCCATTTATTTGCCGATACTAAGGGCTTGCATCACGGCAGCAATGTTTATCAGCATTTACAGCAAGTATTAGCGGATATTGCGGCACGAAAAAATATTGATATTATTGTTTTTACTGGCGATCTAAGCCAAGACCATTCTGAGCAGTCGTATCAACATTTTGCCAAAGCCGTGCAACAAGTAAAGCTTGCAGTGCCAGTATTTTTTATTGCGGGTAATCATGATGAGCCGGCTTCATTAACAAAACACTTAACCGAGCCGGTATTTTGCCCAGCAACAACAGTGAACACTAAAGCTTGGCAAATACAGCTGCTTGATAGTAAAAGTGCTACACCGGCAGGTTTTGTCAGTAAAGAAGCGCTAGCAAAACTGGCGACTGATATTGATAAAAATAAATTTCAACTACTGATGATGCATCACCATCCGATAGATGTCGGCTATTTTATTGATCGCCATGGTTTAACTAACCAAGCTGAATTTTGGCAAGGCATAGATGATATGCAACAAGCTAAAATAAATGTTCAAGCGATTGCTTGTGGCCATGTTCATCGCGCGATCTTTCTTCCTAAACAAACATCGCAGTCACGGCAAAGTGTCGATGTTTACACCTGTCCAGCAACGTCTATTGCCTTTGACCCTACTAAAGCAACGGTTAGCTCATTAAACCTAGGGCCAAGTTATCGACTTTTTTACCTGCATTGCAATGGCGCAATAGACAGCGAGATTGTTTGTCTATAAAGCTTGATTATAAGCATTTATTCAGCATAAAAAGCATTACCATCACAGGGAGTAATATGTTCTCTGTGTAGGTTCGAAGAACTCCTCTATGGAGCATCACGGCTCGGTGGTGAACTGTTACGATTGTAAAAATTAATGAGGCTTTTGGTACCTCGCCACTAAACGAGCATTAAAGCGGCCTATACCAGTACCTTTATAAAACTGAGCTTGCCTAGCTCTGCCTATCGCGAGCACTCTAAACGTTTCTTTATAGGTTGCTAAAACTTCACAGGGCGTGCCATTCACATAGACAGTCATGCCTACGGCAATATCAGTGAAGTCATCGTAATGTTGGCTTTTCATTGCTGATAACATGCTTTTGTATAGCGTGTTGATTTTTTGCATGGTGTTGGTATCGCCACCTCTGTCTGGATGATATTGGCTGGCTAATTTGCGGTAGTTACCTTTTAATTCTGTGACTGTTTTTGAATTGGCTAGAATATTCATAATTTCCCTTAGTTTTAATTATTCAGTTATTATTTTGTCTTGTAATTTTTGATTGACTTTATCAATATTGAGCTGCAGTGATGATTGCTCTTTCAGTGTTTTTTTAAAATATGAAATTCTATTAGAAACCGATGCATAGTGGCTAATCCCGAAGATTGTCGCTATTTCCTTTAAGGTCATATTGGTGTGTTGCTGACATAAATACATCGCCATGTTTCTGGCATCACTGTTGTTCTTATGGCCGTATTGCGCTTGTAATATGCGTGACTTAGGCAGATGAAAAATGCTAGCAGTACAAGCAACAATTTCATTTTTATTTTGCATGACTTTCATGCGTGATAGTGCACAGCACTCTTTAGAGCTAGCTTCAAGCAAGCGTTGATATTTTGCTTTAAATTTATAGCTACCAATAATCGCAGGTAAGTGTTTTTTGTTTACTTGTTCTTTCACCGTGTTTGTTAACACAGTCTGTAAAAATTGTTGATAGCTTAACGCGGGAAATAACTGCTGAAGTTGTTGGTTAATTTCGGTGGTATTAACCTGTTTAGTATCGAGATGATTTTTTACGTAATGGTTTTTTACATAGTCGTCGCAACTTGAGTGCAGCCGTTGCTGATAAATGCTGTTATTAAGTAAAAATAGTTGATGTATATATAACGAAAGGTGCAAGGGATAGGCTTGGGCATCAAGTAATGCGGATTGGTAGCGACTTCTGAATAAAGAACCATTTAACTGATATTTTCTATTATATCTTTGCGTGTAAACCCCGCTTAGTTGTCGCATGAAATGTGCTAAGTTTGCTCGGCTAGTGCGTAGCAGCAAATGAAATTCACCCGTTAACAGGGTGTGGCAATGACAATCAATACCGTATCGCTGGCAAGTTTCTACGAGCAGCGATAAAAACATTTCAGTGTCTTTTAAATCTTTAAAAACAGCGACTCCCTTCCTGCCGTAATTTCTTACGTAGTACCAATGATTAGCTTCTTCAATTCTAAAAGGTCTGCTCATTATATAACCATAATTGCTTTATACATTGAATACAAGACCTGATCTTATAATCTTTATTATTTATTCTGTACGCGATAATGATAAACTTAACTGATTACTTATCGTTTGTGCTGTATTTTAATATGTCTAAAAATATTCTCTATATTCATGGTTTTAATTCTTCACCACAGTCATTAAAAGCTGAGCAAACCAAAGCATATTTAGCGATAAATTACCCTGAGGTTACTTTTCATTGCCCGCAATTGGCAACATCTCCGCAAGCAGTTATTAGACAATTAGACAGTATTATTCAGCAAGTTGCTGACAACAGTACTTGGTCATTCATTGGCTCATCGTTAGGTGGATACTTTGCTAGTTATTTGGCTGAAAAATATCAACGGCTTGCTGTGTTAATCAACCCCGCCATTAAACCTTTTGAGTTACTTGCTGATTATATTGGTCAACAGGAAAACCCTTACACAGGTATTGTTTATCATGTGACCAAGGCGCATATAGCAGAGCTTAAAGCGATAGAGCCAAGCGTGCCAAAGTTTGATAGCAAACAAAAAAATAATACCCTAATCATGGTACAAACAGGTGATGAAGTGTTAGATTACCAACAAGCGGTTGAAAAATACCAACACTGCCGTCTTATCGTTGAACAAGGTGGTGATCATAGTTTCATTAATTTTGATAAAAAACTACCAACTATTGCTGATTTTTTACAGCTAAAGCCAAGTTAAAAACAACATAAATAATAATATTAGATAGAAAAATAAATCATGACCGAGCAATATAATTCAGGTTCAATTGAAGTACTTAGCGGCTTAGAACCCGTTCGCCGTCGTCCAGGCATGTACACAGATACCACTCGTCCAAATCATTTAGGCCAAGAAGTTATAGATAACTCGGTTGATGAAGCGTTAGCGGGGCATGCACAAAATATTATTGTGGTGTTAGATGTCGATCAGTCTTTAGAAATCATTGATGATGGCCGAGGTATGCCAACCGATATTCACCCTGAAGAAGGGGTTTCAGGTGTCGAGCTTATTTTTTGTAAACTCCATGCTGGCGGTAAGTTTTCTAATAAAAACTATCAATTCTCAGGTGGTTTACACGGGGTTGGTATTTCTGTGGTGAACGCTTTATCAACACGTGTTGATGTCTCCGTAAGACGAGAGGGCAAAGTCTATGAAATGGCTTTTGAAAATGGCGATAAAGTTGAAGAATTACACGAAACCGGCACAGTTGGTAAACGGAATACCGGTACAAGGGTAAAATTTTGGCCAGATGTTAGCTATTTTGATTCCCCCAAGTTTTCGGTTAAACGCTTAACCCATTTATTGAAAGCAAAAGCGGTACTGTGTCCGGGCTTAACCATTAAATTTCATGACAAGATTGACAATCAAAAATACCAATGGTGCTATGACGACGGTTTAACTGATTACCTAAAAGAGTCAGTAAAAGGTTATGTTAGCTTGCCAGAACAGCCCTTTATCGGCAGCTTCACCTCACAACATGAAGCCGCCGATTGGGCGGTAACTTGGCTGCCAGAAGGTGGAGAGGGGGTTGGTGAAAGTTATGTTAACTTAATTCCTACCATTGCCGGTGGTACTCATGTTAATGGCTTGCGCCAAGGTTTACTTGAGTCTATGCGTGAGTTTTGTGAATTCCGCAATCTTATTCCTCGTGGTGTTAAGTTAACACCTGACGATATTTGGGATAAATGTAGCTATATATTATCGATAAAAATGCAAGACCCACAATTTGCTGGTCAAACTAAAGAGCGTTTATCGTCACGCCAATGTGCGGCCTTTGTTACCGGTGTGGTCAAAGACTCTTTTAGTTTATGGCTAAATGAACATACAGATATTGCCGAGTTATTAGCTGAGTTCTGTATTAGTAACGCCCAAAAACGTATGCGAGCCAGTAAAAAAGTAGTCCGTAAAAAAATTACTCAAGGGCCGGCATTACCGGGAAAATTAACCGATTGTGGCAGCCAAGATTTATCACGCACTGAACTGTTTCTCGTTGAGGGTGACTCCGCGGGCGGTAGTGCTAAGCAAGCACGTGATCGCGAAACTCAAGCGATAATGCCATTGCGCGGTAAAATTCTTAATACCTGGGAAGTAGACTCAGGCCAAATTCTCGCTTCACAAGAAGTACACGACATTTCTGTGGCACTAGGTATAGACCCCGACAGTGATGATTTATCAGAGCTGAGATACGGAAAAATTTGTATTCTAGCCGATGCTGACTCGGATGGACTACATATCGCGACGCTTTTATGCGCATTATTCACTCAACATTTTTTACCACTGGTACAGGCTGGGCATGTTTATGTTGCCATGCCACCGCTGTATCGCATTGATGTCGGTAAAGAAGTGTTTTATGCTTTAGATGAAGCAGAAAAAGACGGTATACTTGACAGAATAGAAGCAGAGAAAAAGCGTGGAAAAGTTAATGTGCAGCGCTTTAAAGGTTTGGGTGAAATGAACCCGTTGCAGCTTAGAGAAACCACTATGGATGCCAACACACGCCGTTTAGTGCAATTAACCGCTCTTGATGAAGAACATAGTGAAACCATTGAAATGATGGATATGTTACTGTCAAAAAAACGTTCGGGCGACCGCAAAGAATGGCTTCAATCTAAGGGAGATATGGCGGTAGTGTAATAAGCTGTCAAAAATAAAATAATCGTTGTCAAAATAAAGCGTAACTTGACAACGGTTGGTTTCCCATCTATAGATCTGTGTATGTAAAATTCTTACTCATAAACTGATCATGCTGTATTTAACCAAAAGAAGAAATCTTAAAAACTTTAAACGCAAATCAATTTGTCGATTTCCCTCTGTGAAAGGAGATGTTCCTGTAGTAAGAACCGAGGGGGTTTTAGAGAAAGATTTTTGTTACCACTTAGAATTTGATCCCTTAGTTCTTCAATATCAATGTCAACCACTCGCTTACAATTACTATCTAAATAATGAGAAATTAGAGTATACCCCTGATTTTGAAGTTGAGATAAATGGGGGGGCAGAAATTTATTATGAGATAAAGGAGCGTAATTACATAAAAGAAGGTTTTGAAACTGAATTTAAAGCTAAACAGCAGCAAGCAAAAATTTTAGGTAAAGAACTCATCTTAGTTTACGATGATTTTATTCGACAGCAGCCAAAGCTTACTAACTTGAAAAGAGTCTACGGAGCGAAGCGTAGAGGGCTACCTAGCAGAGAGCTAGTTAAGTCGATTAAAGAAGTATTCCCTAAGCAACAATCAATAATCGCAGAAGACTTGATGCAATATACAGGTATAACTATTGGTCAAGTTTACCAACTAATTTATTACAAAGAAATTATAGCTGACTTCGATAAAATATTCGGACCAGAAATGAAGTTATGGAGGGGATAATATGTCTACTCAACTAAAAGTGGGTAATTTCATCGTAAAATCGGAAAGGCAATACGAGATTAAACGTATTACCGAAAAACATGAGTATGTATTAGAAGATACTATTAATGAAACAATTGTTAAGTATACGCGTCGAGAGCTGAACGACCTTATCTTTATTGGAACTGTGGACGTTATTTCTTCAGACTCGCGATATAATGAACTGCACAATGAGAAAGCAAAAGATTTTCATAGCTACCCAGAGGAATTAAAGGCTGAAGCAAGACAAAGATACTTATTTGTTAAAGCTTTCAAAGACGAAAAAATCAAGGGTTGCTCCAAAGACACGTTAGACCCTTTGATTGCTATAGTTTCTGTTAAAGCAGATGTAAAAAAAATAAGTTGGAGAACGCTTAAAAGGTATTTAGATGCGTATGAGGAATACGGGATAAAAGGGTTAATACCTAAAACGAAGAAAAAAGGAAACCGTAAATCTCGTAAAAATGAAAAGCTTGAAAAGCTTATTATTGAAGCTTTGGAAAAATACAAAAGCTCTACCAGACCTACTCTAAAAACTGCTTATACTTACTTAAATGATTATGTTGTACTTCATAACTTAGAAATAGAATCTAATGAATCGAATCCTTCTTCTGATGAATTATTAGACACTATTTCTTATCAAGGCTTCATAAATAGAGCAAAAAAAATAGCTCCTGTAGATTTACTTATAGCTTATCTAGGCAAAAAGAAAGTCATAAACACATACAGAGTCACTCGTAAACCTGACCCAGCATTATATATTTTAGATCGAGTAGAAGTTGATCATACTGGAGGAGACTGTTTTGTTGTTGACGACTTAACTGGACTCCCTCTAGGTCGTCCAACGATATCAAGCATTCTAGATAAAAAATCAAAGAGTTTATTAGGCACATATATAGGTTTTGAAGCACCAAGTTTTGTCAGTGTGTCGAGGGTAATGAAGCATGCTATATCCGATAAGACTGAATTTTTAAAACAATTTCCTGCGGTTGAAGGGGACTGGCCGTGTAGAGGAGCTTTCACTGAAATTGCTTATGATCGAGGCGCGGAGTTTGAAAGTGACTTATTAGAAGATGCTCTATTGGAACTTCAAATAGTAGGGAGAGGAAATCCAGCCGGGATGCCTTGGTATAAAGGTGCTGTAGAGAGTTTTTTTAAAACAGTTAATCAAAAATTCCTCGATGATAAACCAGGAAAAGTGTTTGTTAGTTTATTTAACTCCAATGAATACGACTCATTAAATAATGCCGTTATTTCCTTATCTGATTTTTTAGAAGCATTTTATGTTTGGGTTGTAGATATTTATATGAAGTCGCCTCATGGGGCGGAAGAGATTGTTCCTTATGTGGCATGGAAACGAGATGAAAAGTATATTGATATTGAGCCTATGTCGCCTAAAGCACTTGAGTTGGCTTTATCTGAAAATACTAATGCAATAAACAATGATGATGGCTTGGTATATCTATATATTAAATATGATAACGATTTACTGTTAGAGTGGCGGAAAATTTATGGTAATAAAAAATTAGAATTTAAAATTAACCGTGAAGACCTATCTACAATACATGTCCTAAGTCCTGTTGATGATAGGTATTACCTAGTTGAGGCCGTGGATCAAGAATACACTAAAGGCTTAACTTACTATCAACATAAAGTTTGCCGAAGATATCGAAGACATTTAGCAAAAACCTCAGTAGATGAAGTTTCATTAGCTCAAGCTAGAAAAAGAATAAGTGAAATCATCAGTCGTTCATTCAAATCAACCAAAAAAAATAAACACGCGCATGCTAAAGCCTCTGCAAGGTTTAATGATTTAGGACAAAACTCGATGAATGAAAACACGTTAGTTTCTAATAACGTAGATAAGCCTAGCTCGCCTTCTGTTCCTAAGGGAAGTGTGCAAGACAAGCAATCGAATTCAGACTTTTTGAAAAACTTCCAATAACAGTAGTGAATATTATGACTTTAGAAGAAAAAATAGCTCAAATTGAAAGTATCTTTATTGAAACAGCAAAGATAAAAGAAATCATGGAAGATATAGAAGAAGCAATGCTAATTGGAAGAGCTTCTAATTACTTTAGCCAACCAAGCTGTACTTTAGTTATGGGGCTAAGTGGTGTTGGTAAAACATCGCTTCGTGAACATTTTGAAAAAAAATATCCCCGAAGTATTTATCGAGATGAAGAAAAAGAGCAAGACATTGTAACCATATTATCAACCACTTTGACAGACGATAAAAACCCTAAAGCAGGACCAGGAAAAATGTTAAGGGATTTAGGTGATGAGCTAGAAGGTAAACATGGTTCACGATCGGAGCTAGGGGATCGTTTTACATCACAAATTATTAGTGCCCAAACGCAAGTGATATTTATTGATGAATTTCAGCATGCATTTGAAGGAGGCGGAATAAATAAAAAAGGCAGCGCTGCTAATTGGATAAAAACACTGATTAATTTAGGTAAGAGACCTGTCGTTTTATTCGGGCAGCCATGGTGTAAAGATATCATTTACAAAAATAGTGAATTGAAAAATCGATTCGATTATATACATTTACTAGATGAATACGATAAAGATAGTTTTAGCGAATGGTTAAAGCTTTTAGAAGAAGTAAATAAGCAGCTACCTTTTGAAGAAAGTTCTCATCTGCATGATAAAGATTTTGCACTAAGACTGTTAGCACTAACTGGCGGAAACCTATCGAGATTAATGAAAAAAATAATTAAACCTGCTGCAAGAAAAACGGTTATGGCTAATGAAAATAAAATTGGTCACCATAGGCTATTAGCGGCAGCAAAAAAACACTTAGGTGTACCTGAAGAATATAATCCTATTTCTAAAGATATTCCTATAAATGAAATAAATGTTAAGCACTTTTTAACTAAAGATGAAATAAACCAATATAAAGATAAAAAAGATGATAGAGAGTACGTTACTGTTGAATCTGAGGATTCTTTAGCCGATATATTCCGATCAAAGTAGGAAAATATGCTATTAACTAGACCAATCATTGATTTAGGGGAAACGTTACAAAGCTATATTATCCGGCTGGCTCGTTTTAATCATTATAGATTCGATCATTGGTCTTTATATCTATCCCAAGAAAGCGTTCCTTATCGAAGCAGAGGTATTGCAGATAGAAACCAACTCAGAGAGTTTGTTTTTCAAAGTACAGGTATGCCAAACGTGAACTTACTTTTTGACCAATGGCAATTTTTTGATACCGAAAAGAAATACTTTGATTACAAAAATATTAAGGTATGCCCTATTTGTTATGGAAGCAATAAGCATAAGCTCATGGCTCAGTGGTCCTTTAGATTTAATGTAGTTTGTCCTGAGCATGGTTGTTTATTAGTTGATAAGTGCTCTCGTTGCGGAGATTCTACTACTGAACGTACAGTTCACGCTATGAAGTGTGATAAATGTGAATTGCCCCCTCATAAATTTGAAGTGAAAAAAACTGAAGTTGATTATTTTTCTAAGCGAATTCAAAATTTAATTGGCGAGGGAATATTGCAAAATAGAGAAGCGCTAATAGACGAACTTGCTTGGCAATATATTCATATTGAAGCTTTATCATTACTTGTTTATCAGAAAGGTAATCAATTATGGCGAAGAAAAAGAAGTTACTCTATTGAGCAAAAGCACGCGCATCAAACACTTATAGGGCAGTTGCTAAATGATAATACCTTATTACAGAACGCTTTGAATGAATATATGCAATCTCAGTTCGAGCAAGGAAAAACTGATTTAGGTATGGCTTTAACCAAGTTAAATAAGTATCTAGTGAATAATACTTGCCCTACATTGATTGTTGCAGTAAAAGAGTTAATTAATAGTTCCCAATTCAGTGAATCACAAAAAGTAGGGCTAACTTGGCTTGAAAGGTTTTTTGATTTTCCGAAAAATACTCTAGTTAATTTTGTCAAAACTAAACATCCAAGTGTAATTTTAAATACTCAGGGTCCTGCATCTGTCCTTATTAATGATGTAAGTTATATATTGGCACAGTATCAAAAGTAGTCTAGTTACAACAGTATAAGGATGTAAACTGAATGGTTAACCCAACTTTAAACGTTTACTGTCATTCAAAAAAACAAGCCCCTGTAAAGTTTAAATAAAAACAAAGCGGTAGTTTTTTGTACTGGCTTTCTCTTAATGAAGTAAAAATTTATTTAGAGGATAGCACTAAGAACATCTATTTCGGATTGGAGGTTTGGGATATAAATAACTAATAATTCATGATATTCTCCAGAAAAACTTATAGTTTGAAAATCAATTCAATATTGTTGCTATTGGTTAATTTCAATCACAATAACTTATTGATAGTAGTAAAAGGTCATCTTTTGTATCAAGTAGGCTCATGGAAAGTAATCCCCGAAGAATCTAGAATATCATCTGAAAATTCTGATATCCCACTAACATCACTAAGTATGGCTATCTTATGCTGTCTAATTGCTCATAAAGGCGGGATTGTCTCTAAAGCAAAGCTTATTGAAGAGTGTTGGAATGGACGCTTTGTTAGTGATGATGCTGTCAGGCAGGCGATTAAAGAACTTAGAGGCTATTTAGGTTGCAATAGCAAAAAGCCATCTTATATCGAAACTATTCGTAAGCAAGGATATCGCCTTTTACCAGAGGCATTAGTTGTTGATGAAAAAATAAATCCAATCGTTCAGCCAACAAAAGATCATATGAAATTTTTTGTGAGTATCGCTGCGTTTTTTTTATTATCTTTATCTATATTTTTATTAGCTTTTGATCAAAGCCCAACATTTGAACTTGATGATGATTTCACCATTGTTACTTTTAATAAAAGGGTTGAAAGTGAATATGTCGTTAGTAGTTTAAATTGGGATGCATTCTCTCTATTCAAGCCAAAGACAGTGTCTTCTGACAAGATCATTATTCGTAATAATAAAAAGCAAGTTGTTCATGAAATTTTTCCTTCTAGTACCTCTGAAGACGCATATGTAAGGCTTCCAACATTTAGCCCCGATGGTAAGAAGATAGCCTATTTAGATTACTCCCCCAATGCTTGTCGAATAAATATAATTTCTATAGATAGTGTTAAAATGAAAAGTCTGGATGAAATTAAATGCACTGAAACTGATGGTTATGTAGCTATTGAATGGAAAGATAACCAGTCAATTTACTACAGTACTTCTGTGAGTATGGCGGTTCCTTTAGCACTTAAGCTACTTGATTTATCAACATCAGAAGTGATTCAAATTACAAACCCAGCTTCAGGTGGTCGGGGAGATCATCATGCTAGACTTTGCTCAAATGGTGAACTTTTAATTTTACGAAGTATTGATTGGTCAAACAGTCAAATAGTTATATATAACTCTCTTAGTAATGAAGAAGTTTTACATAAAAAAGTTCCAGGAATAATCTACGCGGCAGATTGGAGTGATAATTGTAACCAGGTAATTTTAGCAATAAAAGATGAACCTTTAACCGTCTATGATCTGGTCGAACATGGTTTTACGTATTTAAATAAATTTAACGATGTTCAATTTTTAGATGAAAATAATGGCTTTCTTTATCTATCACAAGGTCAGTGGTTCAATTACAACATTTCATCTGTCAACCTTAATACCAAGTTAGAAGAAGAAATAGTATCTTCAAACCGTAGCGACTATAAATATACAAAAAAACTTAATTCAGATGACTTTGCTTTTGTCTCAAATAGAACAGGACTACCGCAAATTTGGCTGAAGTCTAATAAAGAATACAAACAGTTAACTTTTTTCAAAAAACATACTGAAATTGAATCTCTAACATGGTCGCTTAAAGGAGAAAAGTTAGCGTATCTATCGAACAATGTCGTTTATCAATTTAATATTATAAAAAATGAACTTTCCATTTTATTTAAACCAAAGGGAGATATTAGTAGTTTAATTCCATTGAGTGAAAGCAAATGGTTATTTAGCACTTTTTTTGAAGGCAATTGGTTCGCGTATACGTACGATGAGTTAGAGTTATCTATAAAGTTGCACAGTAATCAACCTATTCAAGAGTTCTATAGAAATCTCAATAATGAAATTTACTTTGCTACAGCCAATTATGACATCTATCGTTATGACTCTAGTAGCCTAAATCATAAAAAAATAAGTCAGCGGCACGGTAATACATATGATTGGCGAGCATTAAGTAATGTCACATTTTTTGTAAACTTTGATCAAAATATTTATAAACTGGATAAAACTTCTAATAAAAAAGAAATCATCTTAGATGGCCTTAACGTAAACTCCTTTCAATTTATTGACAGAGAAAATATTATTTTTACTAAAATTGAAGATGGAAACATTGACGTTAAAAAGTATAAATATACAAACTAAGAACTATTTCTATAGGAATTGCTAAATAAGCTAGTTTAGATCGCTAAGCCAGCTTGCCGAACAAAAGTTAGACGTTTTGTTTTGTTTTTGTTCGATTGATTACTTCCTCACAATAACCTCACATTAATCTCACGCTAATTCACGTTGTTACAAACCTATTTTTGCTATGTTTTCAGTCGGCATTTGATCTCTTAACTTATTAATATGTAACTGTTTGCTTTCAGCATGTATACATAAAAGTATCAATGCCTTTACGTTTAATTAGCTTTTAAGGTGTAGGCTGAAATGATGAATAAATTGATATCAATAATTGGCGTTTCTAGTGTTTCTATAATGTTAAGTGCTTGTGGTGGATCTAGTGACGATAGTCCAAATGAAAATAGTAGTAACTATATTCCTCCAAGCAGCTCAACGGTTTCAGGGCTGTTTTTTAATTCAAGTGATACGGGAAAGTACTTTTCGACAGAAGGCTCTCCATCTTATGAGCAATACGGGCAAAATGCTCGTCACTGTTATCAGAGCTATAACGATTATTATTTTGAATCTAAAAAAACAATGGTTTTTGGTAACCCAGATCTTCCTGACAGTGACTTTAAACAAGCGGCAACTTGGGTAGAAAATAATTTAGCTAGTGCATTAACTGCCATGGGGATATCTGAGCATGAGTTCTTTGATGCAAAGAGTAGTGTTCGAATCAGTCGATTAAAAGAAATAAGAAGTTTTCTAAGCCAAAAAGCTTATCCATATTTCGCATACCCTACAGAATTTGATACTTGGACGAGTGAACAGCAAAATGCTTGGGCAACACGAACCACTAAAAATCTGACTAAAAATGAAATTATTAACTTAACACTTAATGATCCTTTCTCACAGAAAAGTGAAGCTGAAATAATATTAGAAGACAAAATTTATGTCTGCCTTCATGAGAACACTCAACCCTACGGCTGGGGAGAAGGAACAGCAATTGGTATCACGATTGGAGCAGAATCAATCGTAGTGCCAGACAATATCAACAAACTAATTCAACATGAGTTAATTCACACTATTCAGCATGCCATTTCCGCAGATATTGATGGCTTTAAACTCCCTAGATGGTTTAGCGAGGGACAGGCTGTATACCTCAGTGGCATGAGTGTAGCTAAAAAATCGAATCATAATAAATATGATCCAACCTTGGTTGTTAGTTTTTATGATGAGTACAGTGATCCGAGTTTATCTTATGAACACTACGGTCTGGCTTATCAATACCTTAATGATGCTAATAGTCAGCCGTCTATTTTAGCTATGATGAAAGATTTAAAAGTACGGACTTTTGATTTTTCACTACAGCTAAATTCAGAGCTTGATGAAAACCATAACTATGTTGAAGCCTTCAATATTCATATAAATCAACAAAATGGTAATTCACTCTCTGTGAATGAATATCGTGATAATTACCACTCTCTGATGAGTAGTTATGTAAACTAATTAATAACGCTTTCTCCTATAACAGCTAAACATTTAAAAAACAAAGAGAAATTAAATGAATAAATTACTTTTATTGATGTTTATTGCGGCCATTTCTTCATTCAGAACTGATGCGACAGATATTGATCCGCAAATGCAGCAAGCAATGAAATATTTTCAGTCTACTACCCGATATACGATAAAAGGTATTTCGAGAACACCAACGCCAGGATTTTTCATTGCTTTAACAAATAAAGGTATTATGCCTTTTAACTATGACGGTAAATTGTTACTCACAAAGGACAAAGCTTTTCATGCTGATGTTAAAGGTCCAATAACTGGTAATTCTTTAAAGGAAATTCGTCGTGAAGCACTATCAGAAATAGCTCCTGAAAGTATCATTGTAATTAAGCACGGAACAGGGGCTGAAAAAATCATACAGTACAGCGCTATAGACTGTCCGTATTGTATGCGTCAAGAAAATATCTTGGCCGATATGTCTTTTGATGCCTCATTATATTTAGTGCCAACAGTTCTTGATAAAGCTAACTGGCCAATCCTAGAAAAAATCATGTGTAGTGCCGATAGAGCTACCGCCTGGTCTAACTACATGCTAAACAAAACAGTTCCAAATAATGATGGCAAGTGCTATTGGTCTGATAATTACTCTTCTGTAGGTATTGATGCATATAGAACTATAGTTCTCCAAACTTTTGCCACACCACAAATGATCTATGGCGATGGAATTGTTCGCTCGTTTACTCAAGAAAATCCTCTTGGAAGAAAGCCTTCTGTTATTGATGAAAGTTTTAGTTTATTTAATTCATCAACAATTAAAACTTCTTACTTTTCTAAAGATATTTATAAACCTAAAAAGAAAAAAACATTTGGCTTTTTCTAGCATTTTTTGATTCCAAAATTATTGTCATATGAATTTAAAGGAAATTTATGAAGTTATTCACTTTTTTAATATGCTTCTTCAGCCTTAGCTTAAAAGCAGCCACAATCAATATTACCTACCTTGATGATGCAGACGTTGGTTTTAATAGTAAAGAGACATACTCTCCAACTGATGAAAACCCTTCAACAACACTAGGTGAGGCAAGACGATATGTTTTAGAGAGAACAGTGAAAATGTTTAGTACACAATTTAATAATGACACTCCTATTTTTTTGGGAGTCAACTTTGATGAAATAGATGGTTATGGCGCTTTAACATTAGGGCCTGCGAGTAGTGAATACACCCAAGGTGCGCCCTCAGATGAGTTTGGCATTTTAGAATACGGTTTGCATTATCCAAATTTATTAAAGGATGCTTTATTGAATAGAGTCGATAGAACCATTCCTAAATCAGGTGAAGAGACTGAGTACGATGCTAGAACTACATTTACATCATACGCTAAGGATTATAGCTTTTCAGGAACAGATGATGGGCATAGGTTTACCGCAACAGTTCTTCACGAGTTAGTTCACCTAATCGGTTTTGCCTCATTGGATTGCTTAAAGGGCTGCATTCCACAGCTAACATCTCATCCAGGTCATTACAATCAGTTTGTTTATGCTGAAGGTGATTATGATAAAGCTTGGAATGAGTTAACACTTTCAGAGAAAGAAGACGCTGCAATGCTTGATAATATTCTTTACTTTAAAGGCAATGCTTCCACCTTAAATTTTTCAGCTAATGAATTGTTTTCAGGGGTAACTGAAAATGGTATCGGCTTACATTCAGGAACCAATGATGATGGCAGTTGGGATGGTCAGAGTATTAGCCATGTTTCAGCAGGAGTAACACCTGCACAATTAATGTATTCAGTAGGTGCTGATGTAAACGAGTTAGGGGCTGCTGCTTACATTCTTTGTGATATCGGTTGGTGTAGAAATGACGGCTTTGTTGCCGATTTATCAGTCACATCTTCAAATAAAGTATCAGTAAAGCCAGATGTTGAGTCAACCATTAGCGTTGAAATTACAAATTTAAGTAGTAATAAAGTTAACAATATATTCTGGGAGTTTGAAATTCCCGAAGGTGTAGAAGTTAATGAAGGCGCTTCCACTTCTGGCTGTAAAGTCAGTGATGGAAATCTTATTTGTGAAATTGTTGATCTTTTTTCAGAGCAGTATATTGATATTGATGTGGCAATAACCGCCACTGAGGGGCAACATATTATTGATAGTAAGTTGTACTCTAATTCATTTATCGTTGACCCTAAAGGCGCTAATAACTTAAATATTCTGAATATTATGTCAGAAGAATCTCCTTTTCCAATAATCACGTTGGAAGACTCGTATAACTTTACCTCTGATGATACGGCAACTGTCACACCTCAATATACAGAGAATGCGGATGACGAACTTAATTTTAGTTGGATAATTGCAAGCGGGTATGAGCTAGCTATTGAGCAAAACACAAGCACTGGCGTATTAAGCTTTACGGCACCAGAAGTCACTGGTTCACAAACAACAGAGCTAGTATTAACCATTACCAGTAAGGGACGCACAGAAAAAAAATCAATAACTATTTATATAGCCCCTACACCTACTGCGCCTGAAATTACACCTGAAAAAAGTAGTGGTGGCGGCTCTATAGGGCTGTACCTTTTGTTACTTATCGCTTTGGTCAGACTTAAGCAGAATCAATAATACCAACTTATTGAGTATCTGATAAATAATGCTTTATTTCGAAGCTCTATAGATTTACATGTTTTATAAGGAATACTATGAACACAATAAAAAATTCGCTAATAATTTTAGTACTTACTTTTTTGATTTTTAATGAGGTATTGGCGAATCAGGAAATTAATAATAAAGGTCAATTAGTTCCGATGAACATTGTTGATTTGCCAGGTGATCTCAAAAGTATAAATGATATTTCACTTTTCCGAAAAGGTGAAGCATCCAAGAAGTTGTTGAAGGCATTTATTGCTGAGCAATATAACAAACGAGTACCTAAGGTGCCGTTTGTTGAAGTGAAGGAAACATACAACCATGCCTTTATTAGAGGTATTGATGAATATGATGAAATTTCAAAGGATTACAGTAATAAAAGTCGCTTTAAACAGAAAAAAGCAATTAAGGCGGGGGCTGATTTATTAAATACTTATTCTAACGATATTACATGGCTTAAAGGTAAGCGATACTTTGTTAAAGTTAATGTCGAAGGCTTTTATCCGTTTGATTTTGATAAAATGTCTATGGGAGTAATCTTTGGTCATCCACTTGATTGTTATAATGAGCCAAAGTTACTTTCAAAAAATTCACATGGCTCTTATAAGGCTCCGTTAATTGCGGGAATATCAAAAGATAAAAGTAACTTTATAAAGAAAGTCACCTCCAGTGCTAATCGTGGAAAGTGTCGAATTGACTTCTCATTTAATGATGAGAATAAAGCTGAGCAGTTTGATGATGCTATGGCTAATCATCCCGGCCAACTATATGCTGTGATAGAAATGACTGAAAATAAATTAGATCACGCCCATATTGCAACAGTAAAAGATGTTTTTGTTACTCGTATTAACAAAGATAAAACAGAGCAATTTCTTGCTAGAAAATTTAGCGATATAAATAAAGACAACTTTATTGTAACTAAGGAGCATGCCCTTAAACTTTCTACTGAGTCGTATAATGATAATTTAGGTAAACAAATAGCGACATTAGCCTCTATTGATTTACATAAAGAGCTAGCAAAAACTAGTCATTCTATGTTTGCGATAGACAGTGAGCAAAATATGTTCTTTAGATACCAACCAGGCCAAAAGAAACTACACTTTATTGAGCGCTATCAAGGTAAAGACGGCAAACAAACTCAGTCAATGGCTGAATATTCTCTTTCAAAAGCTGGGAATACATGGGTTGCTAAACATGAAAAAAGCACTGCGGGTGCAAGTAACTTTCATGATTTCCTTTATGCAAAAGCACAATATAAAGGCGAAATAACGTTTGTTGCGCCTATTTGTGGTGATATAAAACAAAATACAACAGCCCGCTTTATTTCTCTTTCATGTGAATACAAAATTAATATTAAAGATGCGTTTAATGCTGAGCCATGGAATCAATGGGGGAGTAATGCTGTGGCAAATGAACTGTAAAGCTTAGGTGGTACGCAGCCTTGTGTCTTTTGTCTCAAGGTTGCTATATCATTATTTTAGTTTTTCATTCAGGATAATTAGTTGAATGATATTTACCCTGACTTAGTGATTATTTAGCTTGGGTTTATTTGAAATAATAAACATTAAAATAAATAAAAACAAATAATTAGCATATTCTAGCTTCAGCTTAGCACAGCATTTTGTGAAAGACTTTAAAAATATCAGCTAGCCCCATTTAGTATTTCAAAAAACAGTATTGGCCGCCTATCATTAAATGATTAATCACAGGAGGCCATCATGCATTTATCACTTATTCACAACATCCCTGATGATCTCCGTAAGCATATCGATGATCACTATGCTCGAACAATCCAATTTTATCCTGCAAAGCGGTTATCTATGTGGCCGAAGCTTAGGATATTAATTGAAAATTATGAATGTAAGTTAATAACGCAGTCGAGCTTGCAATATTTAACTTTTCATCAATGTGTTATATCACGTTGCTTATTTGGCTATAGCTTGAGCCAAGCTAACGATAACCACGGCCCTGTAATTAGTAACTTTATAGCAGAGAAATACTTAGATACCGGAATTGGTTTAGTTAAAAAATTTGAAAAAGAAGTAGGTCTTTCTTGGTTGCTAGAGTCTAGGTTTGAACTTTGGAAAGAAGTATGCCGAGTATTTCTTTGTCATGCATATAGAACCGATAACTCAACTGATAACTCAATAATTTTTGCTGAAAAATTTGTTGATTTTACTAACCAAAAAATGGCTGTTTAATGCTAGGTGCCAATATGAATAATGAAAAAATGATCAATAAAAATGAGTGTTTTATCTGTTCTCCTAAAATCCAAAAGGTTGAAGGTGAACATGTCATTGGTGATGAAAAGCAATATAGCAACGATTATACTCAAATTTTTAATATAGATTTGGGGGAGATAATTTGTAATTCTTGCAAAGAAAAAATTAATGCTTGGGGAGGAAGTATCAACTATAGAACACCTCAAAGCCCAAGAACTAATTAACTCTAGTTAGCTTAAAATCCAAGGCGGCCATTAGTTCATGATGGTAAATTAATTGCTTATAAAACTTAGCGGGTGCTTTGTGTATATAAATTAACACAGCAGCCATCGATTTTAGGGCCAGACATAAGCTCAAGATTGTTGCCCTTTAACATTTTAGCCTGCCTAGTCAGTAAGTATCGTGACTTAAACTTGTCAATACTGGCCTTAGGGATCATTTTAATAGGCCGAGCAGTGCGTTTTACTTGCTGCTTATCAAACTCCAGATAACCCAATTTTATAAAATCATAAACAGCATTAATATTCACACCTAGCGCTTTTGTAGCTTCAGTTGGAGATAAAAAATCAGCTAGAGGTTTATCATTAGCGTCAAAGTAAGGCGTGAATTGTTCAAGTGATAATGGGCGTTTTTTATTTGATGTATATCCGAAGTTAATATCTCCATTTAGCATTGACTGGGTAAGGCGGCCAAAGCCAACCCTTACGAAAGTAAAACGTTTTTGTGCTGTATTAGATTTATTAATACTGAGGTCAGCAGATGATTGAAGCTGCTTAACCAATTTTTCAATTTGTGGCTTTTCAACCAACCAATCCCTGTTTTCAGCATTTGGTTTAAGTAGTGACAGTATAATGCCAGCCCGTAGTAACTGCCGAGTATGATAAACACTAATGCCTAATAACTCAGCACATTCATCTATTGAACAACAATTTGTTAATCTTGATTTAAGCTTTATCACATCTGAACGAAGAAAAAGGTGTGTGTCATTTGACAATACATGAGAATAAGAAAGTAATTTTTCTCGAACATAAATTTTTACTTTACCCAAATGACAACATAGAAGCTCAGCAACTTGTGTTTCACTAACATAAGTTGATTTGTCTCTTACCTCATAGTCAACCTGAGACAATGAACTCATTAACATGCCGTTAGAAAAGTGGTCACTTAAGTACTCTTCAAAGCCACTTTTTAATAATTTATAAGCACCTGAACGACTATTTTCAGAATTATAAATGTCATCATATAAATCACGAAAGCATTTTCTAATGCCAGTTAAACGCATGTCTGACATTGGGGAGTTTTCAAAATGCGCTAATAGCTCAAAAAATCGAGACGGCCATTCTGCAATATACCAATAGGCGGCAGAATAATATTGGCAGCTAAACTCAATATCACTTTTAGCGCGGTTATTAGAGTTAGAGCCAAAAGCAAATTGATGAAAGTGGGCGAAAAACTCCAATAAGTCACAGTATTCTGCAAGGTTCAATGTTTGCTGCCCAATAATAATTCGGCTATTTTCCAAATATTCTATTTGCTGATTTATTTTAAAGTCAGCTTCACCAACCTCAACTGAAGAAGCTTTATCACCCCAGTTAGCGACATCACGCCATAAATAATGGGTTGCCCAAGTTAATTTTCTTCCTGTTACTGGGTGAACTGCTATCAATTGGCAACTGTGCTTTGTGCAATAAGTTTTAGCCGCCAGACTATTTATAAAGGATATTGTTTTGAATTCTTCATAACAAATGGGACAAACTCTAACGTGAGAGATGTTTAGGCTTTTTACAAGGAAGTTCTGTTCAAAGGCAGAGCAGCGAGTGTTTTTTATGTGCTTAAACTTTAAATATTCAACTTGAGTAATGCTAATATTGGCGAGCATTGCCAACCGCTCCAAATCAAACTCTCCAAAAAATACTTTTTTACTCGGTAATCGATTATTCAGCAGCTTGCATTTGACAGTTCTTAATAATTGCATTGAATTTTTATAGCCGTTGGCCGCTGTCAGTCGCAATAAATAACTAGGTAAAGAATCAGTAGCTTTAGGATAAGGCCGAATAAGTAACACAACGTTGGTCTTTATTTCATGAATGTTACTTTGTAGTAAAGCAGTAAACTCAAATAGATCAAATCAAAATGATAATACCTAAATGATACTATCATTTTAATTGCAAGTTACTCCGATTCGCTTTAAAGTGTTATTTAATAAACATAAAAATAATGTTGAATGTCACTTGGTAGATTTAACAAATATCAATTATGCACAGCGTGAACGCCTGGCGTTCATCGATTTCTGCTTGCAGTTCTTTGGGCAAATATCGCGTGCCGACCTCGTTAACCACTTCAAAACCGGGCTAGCATCATGCTCTCGCGACTTAACTTTGTATCGCGAAGTAGCACCCAAGAACCTTAATCTCAAACATGAAACCAAACAGTATTACCGCACCTCAGAATTTAATCCTGTATTTGAACATAACCCTGAAGCAACATTTAATAGTTTATGCCGAGGGTTTGGTGATGGTTTTTCTAATGGAATTACACCGTCAGATGTATGTATTGATGCCACAAGGTTAATTCACCCAGACTCGAATGTTATCGCAACAATAATGCGTGCGATCAATAGCAGACAAGCTATCTCATGCAATTATATTTCACTATCCTCTGGTGAAAGCAAGCGTGTTATTGTGCCGCATAGTTTGGCGAATAACGGTCAGCGCTGGCATATACGTGCTTATGATAAAAAGAATAAAGCCTTTAGAGATTTTGTTTGTACAAGATTACAAAACGTTACTGAAATTGAAAAGCCAATAGCGACAATACAAGGGAAAGAATTTGATAAGCAATGGAATAGCATTCACAAAATTACATTAGCGCCTCATCCGTCTATAAAGCATTTTAAAGCAATTGAACTAGATTATGCGATGGTAGGTGGGAAAATAGAATTAAACGTGCGAGAAGCACTGTTAGGTTGCTTAATGAGGCAATGGAACGTAGATTGCTCATTAGAAAGCACATTAGTTGGCGATCAGTATCAGCTTAGACTCGACAACATTAACGAATTACAGGGAATTGATAGTTTGTCGATAGCCCCTGGTTACAAGGAAAATTAGTGACAATGATAGATAAATCCAAACCAGATGTACTTAGAGTTACTGAGTACATCTTAGATAAAGCCAAACTAAATACAGAATTTAGTGTCCAATCAGCAACAAGTTCTAAAGAACTCAATGGCATTGGTCGTCATCGCGTAGCTCAAATTATGCGAAATATCTGCCTAGATCCTAATGGTGTGGGAAGTTTAATCCAATACATAATTGTTGATGATCTAAATATGGATAACAGTTTCTTCCGTTGGCAGCTCAATGCTAATTCATACTTTAGTTATTTATCTTATCAATCTGTTGAACAAGCAAAAGAATCAAATAAAGCGCTATGGCTTGCAGCTTTAGCAGCATCACTAACCTTTATGTCAATTATTACTCCGGTGATAGTTGGTTAGTTGAGAATTAAAACAATGGAATAAAATTTATGGAAAAGCTCCCCTCTTCAATTCGCCCATATCTTGACGAAATAGCACAATGCTTATGGAGTAAAAATGCGTCAATAATGATTGGTGCAGGGTTCAGCATGAATGCTAAAGCGATGTTTGATAATGCTAAGCGGTTTCCTAGTTGGCAAGATTTGGGGAATGTCTTTTACAAAAAAGTAAGAGGAGAAGAAATAAAAGATGCCAAATACAATTTCTTTGACCCGTTAAAATTAGCTTACGAAGTAGAATCTAACTTTGGCCGATCAGTTTTAGACTCAATTCTTCGAACTAATATTCCAGATAGTGACTATAAGCCCTCAGAGTTGCATCAGTCCCTATTAAGTCTGCCTTGGACTGATGTTTTTACTACTAACTACGATACACTGTTAGAGAGATCGGCAGAATCAGTAAGTGAACGGAACTATAAAGTTGTCGTACATAAAGATAACTTGGTTCATTCTGTTCCACCCAGAATAGTAAAGCTACATGGTTGCTTTTCCGCATCAACACCTTTAATTATTAGTGAGGAAGATTACAGGACATATCCTCAAAAATATGCACCATTTGTTAACACAGTGCAGCAAACGTTATTAGAAAATACCTTATGTTTAATTGGTTTTTCAGGGGATGATCCTAATTTTCTAAAATGGATTGGCTGGATTCGGGATAATTTGGGCGCACAAAACGCTCCTAAAATATATTTGATAGGTGTATTGAATTTATCAACATCTCAAGAAAAGGCTTTAGCGCAATACAACATTACTTGTGTGGATATGTCACTTTGCGAGGGAATAAATGAGCATGATCATAATCTTGGTATTAAAAAGTTTATTAACTATTGTGAATCTAGAAAAGATGATGAAAGTCAAAAAGGCTGGGAATTAAGTGGCAAGCTAAGCCATTCAAGTTTTAACTCGACCAACGTCCCGAACGCTGATGACGTTCATAGTGAACTTAACGAACTGATTGACCTGTGGGAGGGAGAGAGACTTTCTTACCCTAATTGGTTGGTAGCACCAAATGAACTAAGGCGGAAGCTATGGACTTATACCAACAATTGGTCGTCAACTTTCAATAAAGATACCTCAATACCTATCCCACTTTTAAAGAATTTTGTTTATGAGTTTTTGTGGCGTAAAGAAAAGTCATTGTTGCCTATATTTGACAATGAAATCGACCTAATCAAGTCTTCAATAAAACCTGACTTTTCCGATGATAATATTGCTGATAATCGAACATTTTATATTGCCCTAGCTTTATTGAGGTATTACAGGGAAGAAGGAAAAAAAGAGGATTGGCAAAATTTATTTAACACTGTAAGCAGCTATTTCAAAGGGCAAAATAATAGTGATTACTTAACCTATGAAAGAGCATTGAATTTATTAATTGAGAATAAAAGTGTTGAGTTAACACAGTTATTGTCGAGATGGAGTGCTGGAAGCTCATCAGCTATTTGGATGTATAGGAAAGCAAGTATTCTGGCTGAAATAAATAAGTTAACAGATGCCCAAGATACTTTGGAAAAAGTACTTGTTAAAACTAGGCGTAAGATAAATGCTGCCACATCAGTTGTAGATTATGCAAATGTTTCTCTTGAGTCATATATTTTAGTGTCGCTTACCAACGTTAATCACGCTTTATCTATTAAGGCTGGGGACTGGTCACCAAAATCAAAACAAGAATATGTAGAAAGGTTAAATGAGCTTAGGCAATTTCAATGTAATCCATGGCAAGAGATACAGCTTCTTGAGTTAGAAATTAAGCATGAACCAACACCACTTAAATCGATTTCAGTTATCAATGGTTTTGATATAGGTAGCCAACATACAACACATCATCTTTCTGGGGAGAATATAGAAGCTCTAAATGCTTTTAGGTTATTAAGGTTCTTTGAAGATGCCGCCCTGCCATTTAGTCTTCCGCGAATGAATATCGCTGTAACCGGGGCAAATAACGCAATAAAGAGAGTGGCTACTTATGCTCCGCATTGGTCAATGTCTACAATGCTTCGCACTCGTGACAAAAAAAGCACTGAGTTAATATTCACACGGGTAAGTTTGTCTAGATTAGATTCAACTTTCATCGATGGACTGGCTAAAAGATATATTGAGCTTTTAAGCACCTTTGTGAACGAAGAGAATAGTTTATATGAATATGGCTCAATGTTGCCTGAAGCTCTTTCAAGATTGTGTTGCAGGATAACGTTAGATGTTAAAGATGAGCTTTTAAACTTAATAGCCAAAATATATAGTAATAAACCCACAAGGCATAAGTATCAATCTTTAGACAAGCTCATTAAAAGGTTAATACTTTCGTATAGTGATAAGGAAATACTTCAACGCATCGGGCAAATAACTAATATTGCTTATTATGTTGTGGTTAATAATGGAAAAGAGGTAGATCTATTTACGTGCCCAAACCCTTTCAATTATTTTCTTGATTTATTAGTCCCCGATCTAGCCACTAAAAAGCTAGAAGTTAAGCTCTCAACTGACAAGATAAAATCATTTTTAAATGGGATGGAGTCAGAGAATAAAGAAGTTAGGCAAAATGCGAGTCTTACATTAATTCGCTTAAAACAATTGGGATTGTTAAACAAAACCCAAGTCAGGAGCTTATTAGCTAAACTGCTATCTCATCAAGATAAGTATGGGCTACCAGAAAGTACTGGTTATTATAAGTTTGCATACATTGAACTCTTTGATGGTAAAAGTGATGTTGAAAAAGCATTTCGCAAATATCTTCTTAATGCCTCGCCATTAATTCAAGCCAACACTAGTAACCCTAAATCATATGGTGTGTCTGGTAGAACTGAAACATTCACTAATGAATTAGTTGGTAGTAGTAAATTAATTAATTGGAGTGATGATGAACTACATATTCATGCGCAAAAGCTTATAAATTGGTGGCAGTCAGACAAGGTGATTTTTGAAAATAATGATAAAGGCAGTGATTTCATTAAAGAAATGAATAACAGGTTTTCTTTATTTGTAGAATGTCTGGATGTAATAGTAATACAAAATAACCTTACTGACTATAAAGGAACTATTTCGCAAATGGTTTCTGAATTTCAAAAGCTAGGGCTTGATTATTTATGCTTGAAAGCCGCTGCTATCAACTATATCAAGTTTGATAAAGATAAATTTATAAAAGAAATAGAAGATGCTTTGTCAACATTTGAAGAACAACAAGTTCTAGATGCATTGTGGGCAATATATAGGTTGTTATGTAAATCAAATGAGAATGATTCTAGGTATTTAGATGTGCTTGCTATATTTATTAAGTATTCAAGGGGGCAGTACTTAACAAGTGCTTTTCGGGTTGTAGTAAATATATTAAAAGCGCAAAGTTCAGTTCTTAGTCCACAACTTGAAAGTTCTGTATTAAGAGCGCTTAGCCACGTTATCAATGGATTTAAACAGTTAGATTTTGAAGAAAACCTTGCGGTGAAGAAGAGCGCAGCTAGGCTATCACATGAATTAAGTCTCTATTATTTAGTTGGTGAAAAAAACATCCCTTCCGTTATATCGACATGGACGAAATTATGTGAGTCCGATGACGAATTTGCCGAGATAAAAAATCAGTGGAAGAATTAAGTAGGTTAATTAATAGCTATTAAATTTACAGAAGGGCAATGAAAGGCGGCCATTATTGAGATGTGATTCTAGATTAAAAATGACCTTAGTTGCATTAGCCAAATTTGAACTGGCACTTTTAGATCTAAAGCTTGACGTCAGCATATAGAGGATTAAGTGAGCAGTGACTGTTTCTTAATCATCAATTCATGATTGTTTAGAGCATCAGAATAGTAGCTAAATATAATATATTTTATTGGAAGTTAAATGGATGCTGCGAGAAGAAATTGACAAAGTTTTATCAAAATTAATGGGCAAGGTTTTACATATAACCACCCTTGAAGCTTTCAAGGAAATAAAACAAAGTGGTTTTATTTACCCTAATGAAGATGATAGTTATTTTTCACCATTTGGTAGCACTAATGGTTACTTTAAGAATAAAGGATGTGTTTCATTTTTTGATTACCGAACTCAGCTAAAGCATGAAGAATATATTTTTAAATGCCTTCCAACTAAAATATTTGAATATTCGAAAGTTATGGTCATTTTTGAACTATCACATAATCGATATGACTACCTTATTTCATGGCGTGAGTGGGATAGAGAAAAGGCTTTTTTACAAAAGGTTGTGCCATATGTGGAAGTGGGGTTAAAGGGAGCTGTTGAGCTTAAATATATTGATAATATTATCATGATCGAAAGACCTGATACTTATGTAACCGTAGCAGAATTTAACAATAAAATTGGAATATAAAAAATGCGAACGATTGATGAAGAAGCTTTTGTAGACAAAGAGTGCCCTAAATGCGCCACAGGTGGAACTGTGTGTTATTACCCTAAAGGTTATAACGGAATAGACTATGCGTTTATTAATTGTAGTAATTGCCAGTGCAGTTTTAGAAAACATGATGACCAATGGAGTGCCCTTATAAAGTACTTAGTTAAAAGACCCGTTTGACTAGTGAATACGTAAAAACAACCGAAGGATGGAATAAATCAAATGGCTAAATATATGGAGCTTTCCCCCTGTTTAATAGGGCATTCTTGCGTTATCAAGACAACACAGGGGGGTCATCAAAAAAATAAGCAAGGTGTAATTGTAGACGAAACTTTAACCCTATTAAAAATTCGTGTTGATGATGAGTGTTACAACTGGAAATTTTCAAAAAAAGATATGTTACGAACAGAAGTAGAGAAGACTGAGTTCCCTTGTTATATGTTAGAGCTAGACGAATAGTGGTATATAAAAATCAAAGAGGGTTGCATGTCAAGTTACCAGAAAGCGCTACTTGAGCGACGACAAGCCCGTTCTAATAAGTTAGTTAATGCTGTGCTGGAATTACAAAGTGCGGGTCATACTAATATAAAAATTTGTAAAAACTGTAAATTTTCAAGTCCGATCATATTTGAAAACTGTCTCTACTGCCAATATTCAACATTTGAGTATGTTCAACTCGATGAGGATTACACCCATCGCTTGGCTAATAAATATTGGACTTACGGTTATGCTGATGATTCATTGGCTATTCTTCCTCATGTTGATGAGTTTGACGATAAATAGGGAGATGGGTAAGGTTACCTTTCGAAGATTAAATTAACGAATTGGAATATAAATAATGGCTTTTATAGTAGAAATAAGACCCCAATGTGATGAGTGCCATTCTATATTGAGAGATTTAATTGAAGATACAGAAGAAAAGGTAGTAAAAGAAGTCGCTAAAAGGAATTGGGCAGTACAATATAACAAGTTATTATGTGACTCATGCCTCTTAAATAATGTTAAGAGCAAAGATGTTTTAGCTAGTCCTCCTGAACATTTTCAAGGCCGAGGAAGTATCTTTGATGTAAATAATGGAAAAGTTCTTTATTCATTTAAAGATGGAAGCATCTGCATAGGCAGAGATATATGCAGTGATGAAATACGTTGGTGTTGCTGGGTAGATTACAAAGTAGGTTACGTTATTGAAGCTCCAGATTATGATGAACATTATGTGACACTGTGGCTTGAAGATACAGGCTTATCATTCAAAGAATTCTTAGATTTGGTGATGGAGTATGATATTTGGGAGCGTGGAGCTTCAGAGGCTGGACATGCCGCATATATGAGTGGTTCTTCCAGAGAAGCAAACCCATATTCAGAGGAAGAAGAAAAATATTGGAGTTGGGATTGTGGTTGGGATGATGCCCGACTTGGAACGAATAATTATGCTTCTTTTATAGAGATAAAAGATTCAATTAATTCCAGTGGTTAATACCTTAACTTGATACTGGAATAAATAATTAAAGGGATGTTTACAATTATTAAGCTTGAATTTCAAATATATATACCAGAAAGTGTAGAGTGCCTCGAACAGGACACAGTGGGTGAACCAGTTGGTATTCTAAATCCAATTTTCGAACTGTATTTTGAATCCAAAGGGGCAATGATTTGTGATTATGACAGAGTTTTGCTCTCCCCTGATGGAATATGGCATTGGGAGCATGAAGATTATTACCCTGAGTATGCTGAAGCTTGCTTTTGGGAGTTAAACTACCCAGAGAATCTTGATTATTATTACAATAGACCGCCCGATTCATTTCCAGGGCATATAGAACCAGAGCATCCTGAATGGGGAAGTATTGTTAATTCATTATCCTGGTATCATCACCACAGCTCGATTGATTCACTTATAAAAAAAGATCTTGATTTATTTCCTACGGAATTAGACGAGGGGTATATAGCGGTAAACGGGATCAAATTAGTAAATTTTGGACTGAATGTTTTTGTAAACCCTGATAAGTGGAAGTATGCCCCGAAGAGTAGCCATGTGGCTGAGAAAGTGATCAAAGCACCCGCCAAATATGTGCACTGGCTTACATTAGGTGTAAGAGAAAGTGAGTCTTCAATTTTTGTGTTTTACCCAAAAGAACCAAAGCATGAAATAAAAGTAAAGATTCGCCATGAGAAGAGAGTATACAATATAGATTGGTGGCATGGTTCTAGAGGATTGTTCAACGAAATTAAAAAGTACGTTGATGAAAACATCTTTTGCTTAACAAAAAGAACCGCTGATTTTTTTGAGATAGCAATGAGCACTGCAAAGTTAGCTCAGCAGCAATATGATTTTTTAAATGTTAATTCTCAACTCGATAAATAATATAGAAAATTAACAAAAAATAGATCTTAAATAAAAGTGCGTTAAATGACCGTTGCTGTTGCTATTTGTAAGGTAAATGAAGTTTAAATTGAAGAGGTTATGGGCTTGATATATACTTGAAAGGCTCTTTAGCTTAGGACGAAATTCGTCTAGTCGGGTGTTTAGCCAGACTCTAATTTATTGAACGACACTGGGTTGCGATATGCTCGCAACCTGATCTCGTTCCTCAATCAGGTTGCGAGCATATCGCTTCCTCTAGTGAAGAGCTAAGCCCAAAAGCTAAGCTTTTGGGCTTTTTTAATGAGTATGAAATGAGTTTTATTGAAAAATTAACAAAAAAACTTAATGAGCTTAATAAAAGTGAACCTGTAAGGTGGAGAAGTGAGCCAGAAGTGAAGCGCTTTCTCATTAACGCACCTAAAAAATATAAAGTTTTTACTATTCCAAAGCGAACCTCTGGGCATAGAGTTATCGCACAACCATCCAAAGAATTAAAAGAGTATCAAAGGGCATATCTAAAAATACAGTCTTTACCCATCCATGATGCAGCAACAGCCTACAGAATCGGGCTAAGCATTAAAGAAAATGCATCAGCTCATAAGAATCATTCTTACCTGTTAAAGTTAGATCTAGAAAATTTTTTTAATTCTATTTCTAATAATCTATTTTGGAAAATTTGGAAGTCAATAGAACCAATACCTAATAAAAAAGATAAAGCATTAATTGAAAAACTTCTATTTTGGTGCCCTAGCAAAGTATCGGGAGGACCATTAGTTTTAAGTATTGGTGCTCCTAGCTCCCCCCTTATCTCAAATTTTTTTATGTATCATTTTGACATCGCTATATCTGAATTTTGTTCAGATAAAGAGATTGTTTATACTCGGTATGCAGACGACTTGACTTTCTCGACTAATCACAAAGATATTCTCTTTCAGATCCCTGATTTGATTAAAGGGCAACTAAAGATTTTATTTGGTAATGCAATTAAAATTAATAGAAAAAAAACAAAGTTCTCGTCAAAGGGCCATAACAGACATGTGACAGGAATAACTATCACTAATGATGGCAATTTGTCACTTGGACGAGAACGAAAGAGATATATAAAACATATGGTTCACCAGTACTTGCTTGAAAAGTTAAGTAGAGACGACATATTTCATCTCAAAGGACTTTTAGCCTTTACTAAGCATGTAGAGCCTACATTTATTAAAACATTAAGAACAAAGTATTCAGTTGAAGTGATAGATAGAATATTTGAGGAACAAAATGACTAAGCCACATAAAGAAACTAGTAGAACAGTTAGACACTTAATTCAAAAGGCTGAGAAAGGTAATTTTGAATCCTCATTTCAGCTATATCAAAATTATGAATCTGGTAAGAATGTCGAGCAAAAAGATGAAGTGTTGGCTAAAAAATATTTTGATGAATTTGAAGGCTCATTAATTGGTAAAAACCTGCGATTGAAGTCATTACAACTCTCTGAATATAGGCGTTTCAGGACATTGGATATAGATTTTGATGACCAAATCACGGTTATTATTGGTGATAATGGTGCTGGTAAAACCAGTATTGTTGAAGGGATTTCAAAAACACTATCATGGTTTAACAATAGTTTAGAAAAAGAAAATATAAATGGAAAGCCAGTAACTCCTACCGATATTAATGTTAATGCAAGTGACTATGCAGAAGTTACGAGTAACTTCAAGTTTGATAAAAATAATGCTTTTGAAGCAACACTTGCTCGTGCCATTTCTGGTTATGTGGAGAGTAAATCAAGTGATGTAAGTACAATTAAGCGGTTTGGTACAATGTATAGATTAACGGCTAAAAGTGGCTCAGTGATGATCCCACTTTTAGCTTTTTATTCTGTTGAGCGTTCAGATTTCAAATTGACTCAAACTATTTCTGAAAAGGTAACTGGAGAAACAGCAAGTAATAGGTATACAGCTTTAAAAAATGCATTGGAAGGAAGCGGTAAGCTTGATGATTTTTCTGAACTATATATTGAGTTAGTTAATTTAGCTGAAGGTGAGAATACAACTGGCGTTAAAAAACTCAGAGGTGAAATATATACCCTTGAGGAAGCAGTTAATGATGTTTTTGAAGGGAAAATTCCACCAGCGGATGACCCATTTGTTGCTAAATTAAACTCAAAAAAAGTCGAACTAGTTGCTCTATTAAAAATCTCTTCTTCTCCTAAATATCAAAAACATTTGAAGCTTGTTAATGCTGCTATCGAAAATTTAGTGCCTGAAGTCAAAAACTTAGAAATAGATCGTAGTTCAGGGAAACCAAAGCTACTAGTAGAGAATTTTGGAAATAAAGTAAATATTTCTCAACTATCCCAAGGGCAGAAAATGTTAGTTGCGTTAACAGGGGATTTAGCTAGACGATTAGTCACATTAAACCCTGATGCAGCAGAACCACTGAATGCTCATGGGATAGTCATTATCGATGAAATAGAATTACATCTTCATCCTAAATGGCAACAAGATATATTATTGGGACTAAAGGAAACTTTTCCTAGTATTCAATTTATTGTTACTACTCATAGTCCACAAGTACTGTCTACAGTTGATAACAAAAGTATCCGTCAGATTTGTCTCGATGAGCATGGAAATCCTATTATCAAAATACCTAAGTTTCAAACAAAAGGTGTCACAAGTGCAGATATATTAGCTCGAATAATGGAAACAAACTCGATACCTGAAAATATCGAAGAAGCCCAATGGCTTGATGAGTTTAGTGAGCACCTTAGTGAAAACAATAGAAAAAAAGCCGATAAAGTTTTAGTAAAAATCACCTCTCACTTTGGTAAACAACATCCTGTAGTACTTGATTGCGAAAGCCAAATTAGAATTGTAGAAATGAGATCGCGTTTAGGTAAAGTAGAATCAGGAGTTTAGATGAAATTTTTACAGAGACCAGCTCCTCCTGCTGCTTTAGGGCAATATAATCACAGTACTCATGAATGGAGTCGAACTTCTCCTAACTCAACTGCTCGTGATCAAATATGGGCAAGTTTTCAGGGCATGCAGAATGGTTTTTGCTGTTATTGTGAATCAATAGCGGAAAAAGGAAATGGGCACATTGAGCATTTTCTTCACAAAGGTAGAAAGCCTGATGGTTCAAGGCCATATAAGCATTTAATGTTTAATTGGGACAATTTAGTTGGAAGTTGTGGTTTTCATTCAGGTAATAGTTGTGGTCATTACAAAGATAGACAAGGCTCATCGGGTCCAGGTCCATATGAACCACAAGACTTAATTAAACCAGATAGAGATAACCCCTCTAATTTCTTTAAATTTCTATCTACAGGAAAGATAACAATAAAGTCAGGACTATCACAACGAAATGCAGAGCGAGCTAAGGAAACAATTAGAGTGTTGAACCTAAGCTCTATGAAAGCGGCAAGAAAAAGGCAAATAGATATATTTAAACGAGAAATAAATACTGCAATTGAATTGGTTGATAATGATCAACAGTTAGCTCAAGAATTACAAAGAATAAGACAAAAAATAAGAAACCATGAATTTCAAACTGCGGTATTAGATACCGTCTTATAATATTTTTAAGGTTATTTGAAATTTATTTAAAATAACCTTAATTCTTAATAGGAATGAACCTTATGTGCTCTTCTTGCTATCAAAATCGATGTGATGATTTTATCAATAATATTAAGTTACTTTAATAGCGTGTTTAGAGCTGATATATTTAATATACAAGATATATTTATTTTGACATTTTATGCTTTATTTTAATGTTATGTTGTCAATATACATGTTTACTTTTAGAAGGTGGTAAAAATGAATGTAGATAAATCAGCGGTTGTAGAGATTCAATTTTGTCACCTTATGCTTTAAGAGACAGTAATAATTCTGTCGTATCATCATGTTAAAAATACGCTAGCCCATAAATCCTTATCACTTGATAGGGATTTTTTGTATAACCAATCCGGTTAAGATAACACCAAGTAGATTCATTAATAAGTAGGTATTAACGGTTTTGGCCGTATGGGACGTTTGATCATGCGCGCCGCGTTTGATTGGGCGGAAGTTGAATTTATACAAGTGAATGATGTCGCCGGTGATGCCGTAACGTTAGCACATTTGCTAAACTTTGATTCAATTCATGGTCGTTGGCACTTTGAAGCACTGGCTGAGGCAAAGAGCGAAGCGACAGCTAAAAATAGCATGATGATCATTAATGATCAGCAAATCGCCATGTCACAAAATAGAGCTATTGGCGATACGGATTGGTCAAAGTGCGATATAGTGATTGAAGCGTCTGGTGTCATGCGCGATAAAGCTAAATTACAAGCGTATTTTGAGCAAGGGGTAAAAAAAGTTTTGGTGACTGCGCCAATGAAAGTGACCGATTCTGTTGAAGAGCAGGATATTGTCAATATTGTCATGGGGGTCAACCAGCATTTATATGAAGCAAGCACGCACAATATAGTTACGGCAGCGTCGTGTACTACCAATTGTTTAGCACCCGTGGTTAAAGTATTGCAAGATAATGTTGGTATTAAACACGGCAGCATGACCACCATACATGATATTACTAACACACAAACCATTTTAGATGCGCCGCATAAAGATTTACGCCGAGCGCGTGCCTGTGGCCAGTCGCTCATTCCTACTACTACGGGCTCAGCTAAGGCCATTACCGATATTTTTCCTGAGTTGAAAGGGAAGCTAAATGGTCATGCGGTGCGCGTGCCGCTCGCTAATGCATCCATTACCGATTGCGTGTTTGAGATGAACCGTAAAGTGAGCGTTGATGAAATTAATCAATTGATGGCAACAGCAGCCGCGGGTGAATTAAAAGATATTTTAGGCTATGAGGAGCGTCCTTTAGTCTCGGTCGATTACAAAACCGACCCAAGATCAGTGGTTGTTGATGCGCTCTCAACGATGGTGGTGAATGATACTCAACTTAAAATGTACCTTTGGTATGACAATGAGTGGGGTTATGCTAATCGTAGTGCTGAACTCATGAAGCTAATCGCCCAAAGTTTATAGGTTAGTTTAGTAACTTATGTTTAAGAACTTACGGTAGATAAAATCTAACGGTTACCACCGAGCCGCGATGCTCCACAGAGGGCTCTTCGAGCCTACACAGAGGCTTTGTTATGCTCGGTGTGGTGTTAAGCAAGGCCTACATGGATGTAGGCTACTTAGGTTATGCATGGAGTATATAACCTGCCTCGGTGAGCTCAGTGGTAAGTATTTTTAAGCTGAATCAATACAATAAAATGATGTTTAGTAACTTATGTTTAAGAACTTACGGTAGATAAAATATAACGGTCACCACCGAGCCGCGATGCTCCACAGAGGGCTCTTCGAGCCTACACAGAGGCTTTGTTATGTTCGGTGTAGTGCTAAGCAAGGCCTACATGGATGTAGGCTACTTAGGTTATGCATCGAGCATATAACCTGCCTCGGTGATCTCTGTGGTAAGTATTTTTAAGCTGAATCAATACAATAAAACTATTTTTAGTAACTCATGTTTGTAAATTATGTTTAATAACTTATGTTAAATAAAATTAAGGCATTACCCTTAGCCATTAAGCAATATATGGTGATCACCGCCAATTATTGGGTTTTCACTTTAACCGACGGCGCCTTGCGTATGTTGGTTTTATTATATTTCTATCAATTAGGCTATTCACCTTTAGCACTGGCACTGCTCTTTATTTTCTATGAATTTTTTGGTGTTGTTACTAATCTTGTTGGCGGCTGGCTTGGCGCTCGCATTGGTTTAAACAAAACCATGAATGCCGGTTTATTCATGCAGGTTTTCGCTTTACTCATGTTAGCTATGCCAAATGAATATTTATCTGTTGCTTACATTATGACAGCTCAAGCATTGTCAGGTATCGCTAAAGATCTCAATAAAATGAGCGCTAAAAGCACCATTAAAATACTAGTAGCTGACCTTGCGGCAAATGGTCGCCAAGAGGCGCTGCAAGGTAAGTTATTTAAGTGGGTAGCCGTTCTTACTGGCTCTAAAAACACCTTGAAAGGCATTGGCTTTTTCTTAGGCGGTTTCTTGCTGACTTATGTCGGCTTTCAAGGCGCTATGTTGTTGATGGCCAGTGTGCTTATGGTTGTTGCTTTGCTCAGTGTGTTGTTATTAAAAACTGAGCTGGGGAAAGCGAAATACAAACCTAAATTTCGGCAAATATTTTCGACTCATGCGGCACTAAATTATTTATCAGCAGCACGTTTATGTTTGTTTGCTGCGCGAGATGTCTGGTTTGTGATCGCTTTACCGGTATATTTGGCTAGCCAATTAAGTTGGAGTCATCAAAGCATAGGCGGTTTTTTTGCCTTATGGATTATTTTTTACGGTTTAGTACAGGCTAATGCTCCCGCGCTATTTACACAAAAATCAGCGGCACAGATAAATGGTAAGCTGACCGGTGTTTGGTCGGGTATATTGGCGGTAGTGACAGGCCTATTGCTGATTAGCTTAACGGCTGAAATTGCCACAGAAATAGTGTTAATGGTCGGATTATTTGCTTTTGGCGTGGTTTTCGCCATCAATTCATCGTTACATAGCTATTTGATTGTTGCTATAGCGAAAGACGATGCCGTGTCTATGGATGTTGGATTTTATTATATGGCTAATGCCCTTGGGCGATTACTGGGTACTTTGTTATCGGGTTTTCTCTACCAATACTTTATTGATTCCGGACAAGGATTAGTGGTTTGTATATTCACTTCGGTTATTTTGCTCTTAGCGGCGACATTTTTTGTTAGACGAGTAAACTAAGCTGCTTTTCTTTTTAGTTAAAATCGCTTTATACTGCTTTTTATAATAAAAAATATTAGGTCATCATTTTTGCTCACTCAGTTATCATCCAAGTTAATCGTATTACTGTTTATATTTGTGTTATTAACAAAAACAGCCCTAGCTGAGTCACCAGAGGGATTAGCTGAGTTTAGTGGTGCCGTCATCAAAATTGAAATGCTTATCGGTAGCAATGTGCCTTTGGCACATCAACAGCTTAAACGTTATCAAAATCGTTTAGCAGAATTGTCCATAAAACAGCAAATTACTTACTATAATTTGCTGGCTGAAATATATCTTTTACAAGCGCAATACTCTAGCGCCCAAACGGCTGCTAGCGTTGGCTTATCATTGACCAAACAGCTTGCTAGCCCAAGCCTTTTAATTGCAGAATTACTCTATAGTCGTGGTTTTGCCATTGAGAGTCTTGGCGATTTTGAACTGGCCAAACAAGATTATGAAAGTGGCATAGAAATAGCTAAATCTTTTCACGATAAAGTTCTGATTGCGACAGGCCTTACTAATTTAGGGGCAATATACTACCTCACCGACCGTTATGAAAATTCTCTGACTGTGTTAAATGATGCCTATAATATTGCCAAGCAAACCCGTGATGAGGAATTAAAAGGTGCGGTAAATTCAGAATTAGGTATTTTATATTCTTATCTAGATAGAAGTAAGCAAGCGATGAGCTATTACCAGCAAGCTTATCAACATTATAAAAATATCAATAAAACAATTTTGTCTTTAAATGCTTTAGTCAATATCGCTATTAATCACCTTGATAGTAAAGAATACCAACAAGCCATTAATACCTATAAACTTATTATCAAAGAATCTCATGGTGTTGGGCAAAGTGAAATTATGTATAGCACCTACTCAGGCTTATCGTGGGCTAATTTAAAAAAGCAGCAACCTAATCTTGAAGCAAGCTATCAATATTTATTAATCGCAAAACAGTACATAAACAGTATTGAACGCCGAGATATTGATTTACAGTATGCGGTCGATGAGGCTTATGTACTTTTTGAGCTTGATCGTTTAGATGAGGCACTAGTCAGTATAGCCAGAGTTGAAAAAAAACTAGCAATAAAAGCGGCAAAAGCGCCACTGGGACAATTAAAAATGCAGACTAAAACTAGCATTATTAATTTAAAATCAAAAACGTATTTCAAATTAGGGCAGTTTAAGCAGGCCTATCAATTGCAAAAACAAAGATTGCTACTGACCAATATAATTTTAAGTAAAGAGCATACTAGCTCGATTGCTGAAGTGCGTTTAGCATTAGAAGCAAAGCAGGCAGATTTACATAAAAAAGTGTTAGAAAACGATCGTTCATTGCAAGAAATAGCGTTAAAAGAAGCTTCAGCCAAACAGCAACAGCAAAGAAACTATTTAATTTCTATTGCCATTGTCGCTTTGCTATTTGCTTGGTTGCTAATGAAATTTGTGCAAGGACAACGTCGTTTACATAATGCCTCGAGCATTGATATTTTAACCGGGGTTGCTAACCGAAGAAGCCTGATGAAACGAGGTCAACAACTCATTAAACGGGCTTATGCTAAACAAAGAAACCTTAGTGTGTTAATGATTGATGTCGATCATTTTAAAAAAGTGAATGATGAATTTGGTCACAGCGTTGGCGACAAAGTGCTGCAGTGCATCGCAAAACGGGGTGAGCAATTAATGCGAAAATCGGACGTTTATGGGCGCTTTGGCGGTGAAGAATTCGTGGTGTTTTTGCCAAAAACTTCGCTTGCGCAAGCACTTATTATTGCTGAGCGATATAGGGAAGCAATCAATGATTTTACTTGGCCAGCAGAGTTGTTCTTTGATAAAAGATTTAGTGTCAGTGTCAGCGTTGGTGTCGCTTGCACTACTGAGCTTGACAGCGAAAATATGGGCGATTTAGAAACCCTCATTAATATTGCTGATATACATCTTTATCAGGCCAAGTCAAAGGGCAGAAATCAGGTGTGTGGCTAATGTTTAAACAAATATTGAACACTGTGTGCTGTGTACTGCTGGCTTTACTGTTGGATTTACTGTTAGGTATTAACGACAAGGTCTATGCTGAACAAAATGTTGCTGCAGCGCAAGAGCTAGGGTCTTCTAAAGCTTCGACAGTAAAAGTTGAGTTATCTAAAAAAGCTCAATACACGGTTAATGCTAAAATACTTATTATGCTTGAGCTAGCAAATCGCTTACCAGCAGCAGCGGAAAGAAAAGTAGCAAAATACCAGCAGAATGTCTCGCCAATAAATGTTGCTGAGCAGTATCTGTTGTTATTGATACAAGCAAAAATAAAACAGCACTACCGTCAATATCAGCAAGCAATCAATTTGCTAGAACAAGCTAAACCCTTGGCTGAAAATATAACAGAACAACAATTGTACTTACCTGTTTTTGCTGACTTACACTTGACTTTGGCACAAAATTTAGCAGCCATAAATGATTTTGAAAAAGCTTATCAAACTAAAAAATATTATATTGAAAAGCTTAATGATTACAGTGAAGCCAAGCGAGATAAGACCGTAGCGCTGTTAACTAAAAAATACGAGATAGCGCATAAAACAGAAACCAATGAGCTACTTGATAATGAAAGCAAATTAAAAGCATTACAGCTTGGTGATGTTAAAAAGTACCAGACTTATCAGCAACGAAATTTCATCTTAATTTTTTGTGGCATTTTGGTTTTTATATTATTGTTTCTTCGTCAATTTAAAGTGAGAAAAAAATTACTGCTGCTGAGTAAAACAGATAGTTTGACTAAGCTACTAAATCGCTCTGCTTTATTTATTGAAGGGCAAACACTGGTAAAAAATACGCTTGAACAGCAACAAGAGTTGAGCGTGTTATTGTTTGATATTGATCATTTTAAAGCTGTGAATGATGACTATGGGCACCAAGCTGGCGATTTAGTGTTAGTGAAAATAGCCAGTTTGGTTAATGAAACCATGCGCGCTAGAGATATTTTTGCCCGTTTAGGTGGTGAAGAGTTTGTGATTTTATTGCCTGACACCGATGTCGATAAGGCTAAAGCGATTGCTGTGCGAGTTATTGAAAAAATTAGCCAATATGATTTTAATCATTTAGGTATTCATCGCGCGATTACCTTAAGTATCGGCGTGGCTAATATAAAAGATACCGCGGCAGTATTTGACGATATTTTACATGCGGCTGATTTAGCCATGTACCAAGCTAAACAGCAAGGGCGAAATCAGATGATAAATTATGCCACTATTAGTGATGATCAAGAAAGACGGTTTAATTAAGCCCCTCAGACTTTTAGCGATGATCAAGAAAGACGGGTTAATTAAGCCTTTCAGATTTTTAGCGATGATCAAGAAAGACGGGCTAATTAAGCCCCTCAGACTTTTAGCGATGATAAAGAAAGACGGGTTAATTAAGCCCCTCAGACTTTTAGCGATGATCAAGAAAGGCGGGTTAATTAAGCCCCTCAGACTTTTAGCGATGATCAAGAAAGACGGGCTAATTAAGCCCCTCAGACTTTTAGCGATGATCAAGAAAGACGGGTTAATTAAGCCCCTCAGACTTTTAGCGATGATCAAGAAAGACGGGTTAATTAAGCCCCTCAGACTTTTAGCGATGAACAAGAAAGACGGGTTAATTAAGCCCCTCAGACTTTTAGCGATGATCAAGAAAGACGGGTTAATTAAGCCCCTCAGACTTTTAGCGATGATCAAGAAAGACGGGCTAATTAAACCTTTCAGACTTTTGCTATTTTTTTTAAAGTGATAAGCTGTTAGCGCAAATACTATTTTATAAAAAAAACAATTCGCTTTTGCCCAGAATGCCACTAGCGAAACTAGGAAAATCATTTCATGTCTGATGTGCTCGAATATAGTTCTGATGGGGTTGAGCAAGTACCCTTAAGACGTTTTACCGAAGAAGCTTATTTAAATTACTCCATGTATGTCATCATGGACCGAGCCTTACCCCATATTGGCGACGGTTTAAAGCCAGTACAACGACGTATTGTTTATGCCATGTCAGAGTTGGGCTTGTCGGCTACGGCAAAATATAAAAAATCTGCTCGTACCGTGGGTGATGTGCTAGGTAAGTTTCATCCGCATGGTGATAGTGCTTGTTATGAAGCTATGGTGTTAATGGCACAACCTTTTTCATATCGCTATCCCTTAGTTGATGGCCAAGGAAACTGGGGTGCGCCAGATGATCCTAAATCATTCGCTGCCATGCGTTATACCGAGTCGCGTTTATCGCGTTTTAGTGAAGTATTACTGGCTGAATTAGGTCAAGGTACGGTTGATTGGGCGCCAAACTTTGATGGCACGATGAAAGAGCCAAAAACCTTACCTGCGCGTTTACCGCATATTTTACTTAATGGTATTACTGGTATTGCGGTTGGTATGGCGACAGATATTCCTCCTCATAATGTTCGTGAAATTGCCAGTGCCTGTGTGCACCTTATCGAACAACCGAAAGCAGAAGTTGCTGACTTATTGCAATTTGTACAAGGGCCAGATTACCCCACAGACGCTGAAATAATCACCCCAAAAGCGGATATTGAAAAAATTTACCAAACCGGTCGTGGCAGCATTAAAATGCGTGCGGTTTATGATATTGAGCAGGGCGAAGTGGTTATTACTGCTTTGCCGCATCAAGCTTCTGGCGGTAAAATTTTAGAACAAATAGCGTCTCAAATGACCGCTAAAAAACTACCTATGGTGGTGGATCTTCGTGATGAGTCTGATCATGAAAATCCGGTGCGTTTAGTGGTGGTGCCACGCTCTAATCGTGTTGATATTACCCAATTAATGCAGCATTTATTTGCCAGTACCGACTTAGAAAAGAGTTACCGTGTCAATATCAATATGATTGGTTTAGACAATCGACCGGCGGTGAAAAATTTACGCGAAATTTTAACCGAATGGTTAGAGTATCGCCGTGAAACAGTACGTCGTCGTTTGCAGTATCGATTAGATAAAATAATGGCGCGCTTGCATATTTTAGATGGTTTGTTAGTTGCTTATCTTAATATAGATGAAGTGATTGAAATTATTCGAAACTTTGATGATCCTAAAGCAGAATTAATGTCTCGCTTTACGTTATCAGACACCCAAGCGCATGCCATTTTAGAAATAAAACTACGCCAACTTGCCAAGCTTGAAGAAGTTAAAATTAGAGCTGAGCAAGATGAGTTAAATGAAGAACGCGAATATTTAGAAAAAATTCTTAATTCAAAAACACGCATGAACACGCTGATGAAAAAAGAAATTCTTGAAGCAGCTAAGCTATATGGCGATGATCGTCGCTCTAAATTAGTTGAGCGTAGCGAAGCTAAAGCGTTAACGCAAAAAGATTTAATACCTAGCGAACCTGTCACTGTCGTTGTGTCAGATAAAGGTTGGGCGCGTTGCGCTAAAGGACACGACGTTGATGCTATCGCCATGAACTATAAAGCGGGCGATGGTTATTTATGTAGCGCTAAAGGGCGTAGTAATCGTCCGGTCGCTTTTATTGACTCTTCAGGTCGTGCATTCACAACCGATGCTCATACGCTGCCCACGGCACGAAGTCAGGGAGAACCGCTAACCGGGCGTTTCAACTTGGCTGCGGGTGAAACTTTTGTTCATTGTCTTATGGCGAATGATGAGGCTAAATACTTATTGGTGAGTGATGCGGGTTATGGCTTTATCAGCAGTTTTAGTGATATGATTTCTCGTAATAAGAATGGTAAAGCCATGGTTTCTCTGCCGCAGGCCGCCAAAGTGATGGCGCCACAACTGATAGAAAATATTGACACCGATCGCTGCTTAACTATCACCACCGAAGGGCGAATGTTGGTTTTCCCGGTGAAAAATTTACCGTTATTAAGTAAAGGTAAAGGCAATAAAATTATTAATATTCCATCAGCAAGAGCAAAAAATCGTGAAGAATACCTGACGCTTTTAGCTATCGTACCTGATGGCGTTGCGGTTACCTTGCATGCAGGAAAACGAAAGTTAACCTTAAAAGCTAGCGATATTGAGCATTATCATGGTGAACGTGGCCGACGTGGTAATAAACTACCACGTGGCTTGCAACGTGTTGATAAGGTAGTTATTGAAGAATTAACTCCGGCGCTGAATAATGAAGGCGCTGGTGCAGACAGTGAATCCCCTTAACATAAATATCTGTAACATTAACACCTTGGCCTAATTTTTAAGGGTGCGATTAACAACTCGCACCCTTTATTAAGGGCTTCATTGCTCCCAGTCATTGCTCCCAGTCATTGCTCCCAGTCAAAGATAAGTACTAACAATAATTGTTTTCATTGTAACCAAGAGACTCTTTGTGTAAAATGGAAATAATAGTAATTCTCATTACCTATTGAGGCGTTTTAGCCCTAGTATTAATGAGTCTTAACCAGTTTAGCTCTTGGGTGGAAATAATGACTTTAGCGGATTTAAGCAAGAATAAAATTGCCAAAATTAGTGTTCTACCGCTTGATGAAGCATTAGCAGCGCAGTTATTAGAGCAAGGTTTTTCTTTGCGTACAGAAATTGCTCTTGCCCACAAAGCACCTTTCAATGGTCCATTAGCCTTCAAACTTCACAATACTAAAATAAGTATTCAACGCTCTATTGCTGAGCAAATACAAGTTTCTTACGTTTAAGCTACTTGCAAGTTTTAATGAGTTTTCTTTATGAGTTGTTGTAATACTGCTTCGTCTGACGGGCAGAGCGCTTTTCTATCTGCAAAAAATAAACACTACGCTTTAATTGGTTTTGCTAACTCGGGCAAAAGTACCTTATTTAACTTATTGTCGAATAATCAACAAAAAGTGGGTAACTTTTCTGGTGTCACGGTTGCCGCGAAAAAATCTGCCATCACCTTAAACGGGCAACCGGCTATTTTGTCTGATTTACCGGGTTTGAGCTCGTTAACAAAACGTGGTGAGCAAGGACAAGACCTCACTATATCTCAGCAGTATATCGCTGAAAATGATATTGATTGCCTCATTAATCTCGTTGATATAAATCAGTTATCCCGCCAGCTTTATTTAACCAGCCAATTGCTTGAGCTGGGTGTGCCTATGGTGGTGGTACTGAATAAAGCTGATAGACAAGCGCAGCTATCTATTGATATTGATAAGTTGAGTGAAGAACTAGGCTGTCCAGTCTTCACGATGAGTGCCCAAGGTCAAGATGCTTTATCCGTATTTGAGCAAGGTATGGCAAAGGCTTTAGCTAAATTAATCGCTTGTAAGTCAGTTACACAAACTAAGCAAAGTAAGAAAACTGATTTCAGTGAAAAAAATACCAGCATTCAAGCCAAGCAAGATTACCTCACTGATTTATTAAACCGTGTTAGTGCTGGTACTCAAAGTGCTCCTAGCTGGAGCGATAAACTGGATGATTTTGTACTGCATCCTGTTATTGGCATTCCGATATTTTTAGGCATGATGTATTTACTGTTTATGTTCGCCATCAATGTTGGTAGTGCTTTTATTGACTTTTTTGATATTCTCAGTGGCACCATTTTTGTCTCTTACCCTTTACATATACTCGCGCCTTTAGCCTTACCTGAGTGGTTATTAACCATAGTGGAAGGTGTTGGCTCAGGTATACAAACGGTGGCAACGTTTATTCCGGTTATAGCCTGCTTATTTATTGGCTTATCATTACTGGAAACTTCGGGTTACTTGGCTCGTGCTGCGTTTGTTGTTGATAGTTTGATGCAAAAAATTGGCTTGCCAGGTAAAGCCTTTGTTCCTCTTATTGTTGGTTTTGGTTGTACTGTGCCTGCGGTTATGTCAGCTCGCGTCTTAGACAGTGAACGTGAGCGCATAACGACGATAATGATGTCACCCTTTATGTCTTGTGGCGCACGTTTACCTGTCTACGCACTCTTTGCCGCCGCTTTTTTTCCAGATAATGGTCAGAATTTAGTATTTTTACTGTATTTAATTGGTATAGCAGCAGCAATCTTTACCGGGTTTTTATTGAAAAAAACCGTGTTGTCAGGCAATAGCTCATTAAATATCATGGAACTTCCTAATTATGAAGCTCCAAAGCTTAGCGTCATAAGTAAACGGGTTTGGCAACGCACTTACAGCTTTATTACTGGTGCAGGTAAAACGATAGTGATTGTCGTGTGTTTGCTTAATTTCTTTAGTTCTATTGGTACCGATGGTAGTTTTGGCCATCAAGACAGTGAAAACTCTATTTTAAGCCAAAGCGCGAAAGTAGTGATGCCAGTGCTTGCACCTATGGGCGTTAAAGAAGAAAACTGGCAAGCAGGTGTGGGTATTATTACCGGTATTTTCGCCAAAGAAGTGTTGGTGGCAACGTTTAATAGTTTATATTCTCCTCATGCTGGTGAAGACGAAGCGACACCATCGCTTATCGATAGTTGGCAACAAGCTGTCGATAGCATTAAAGAAAATCTATTAGGCATAGCACCCGATGATCCTTTAGGCATTAAAGTGGGTGATTTGACCGATTTAGCCGCAGTAGCCGTAGAGCAAGAGGTTGACTTAACTACTTATCAAGTGATGCAAGCCGCCTTTGTTGGTCAATTAGGCGCTTTTAGTTACTTACTCTTTATATTGCTTTATACCCCTTGCGTGGCAGCGATGGGCGCAATAAAAAGTGAAGTGGGCAGTCGCTGGGCAGGATTTGCGGCAATATGGAGCTTCTTATTCGCATATTTAATGGCGACTTTGTGTTTTCAACTAGGTAATTTATTTGTCACCCCTGTGCTGTCAAGTATTGCTATTGCTGTCGTGGTGTTGTGTTTTATCGGCGTCTACTTATGGTTGAAACACAAAGGTGGCAAAGTGCTCACTATTCCTATCTCGGTTAAATACTCCTAGTTACATTTAGAGTGTTATGTGACAGTTCAGCACCGAGGTTTTATCATTCTCGGTGTCGTGTCTAGCACCTCGCTGTCCTCTGTGGTAAAGTTTTTAAGCTGAATAAATACCAAGATAAATAGCAATAATTTATTCATTTAATAACCATAAACTAGAGGTTCCATGACTATTCTCTCTATGATAGTTGCCACCGCTGATAATAATATTATCGGTAAAAATAATACCATGCCGTGGCATTTGCCTGCGGACTTAGCCTACTTTAAAAAAGTGACCTTAGGTAAAGCCATTATTATGGGACGTAAGACCTATGAATCTATTGGCAGAGCGTTACCAGGGCGTCGAAATATTGTCATTTCACGTGATGAACACTATATTCCTCAAGGAAAAGGCGCTGAAGGCGTTGATACGGTTACTTCCGTTGAGCAAGCATTAGCCTTAATTTCTGATGCTGCTGGTACTGAATCGGTAGTAGCTGAAGTCATGGTTATTGGTGGCGGTGCTATTTATCAGCACTGTTTACCTAACGCCGACCGTTTATATATTACTCATATAAAAGCCGCCATTGATGGCGATACGCAATTCCCAAGCTACGACGAGGCTAGTTGGCACAAAACGAGTAGTGAATTACGTTTAAGTGATGAGGCAAATGCCTATGATTTAGAATTTTGTGTTTATCAACGAGTAAATAGTGAAGGGTAGTTTTTTGTCCCGCGGGCAGCGCCATAATAGCAATATTATGGCGTTATTAGTACTGGTTTTTGGTATCAGCTCCGCTTTATATATAAATTATTTTGTTGAAGCAACTCAGGTTAACTCTGGCTATCATTACGGCTTATGGTCACTGCTTCCAGCCTTTATCACCATTGTTTTATCTTGGCTCACTCGGGAGCCATTAACCGCGCTGTTAAGTGGTATTGCTGTGGGGGCTTTTATGATGGGGCAATATGATCTTACTGATCAAATACTGATCCCTTCCATGGCACAAGTAGGCACTGCGGGGATATTGTTACTTTATTTATGGCTACTGGGTGGCTTATTAGGTATTTGGTCAAAAACGGGTGCGGCACAAGCTTTTGCCGATTATATGACTAAGCATTTCGTGCGTGGTCAACGCTCGGCCAAATTAGTCACTTGGTTTTTAGGGATGTTATTTTTTCAAGGGGGCACTATGAGTACAGTGCTGGTTGGTACTACGGTACGCCCTTTGGCTGATAAAGCGGGGATCAGCCATGAAGAAATGAGCTATATCGTTGATTCAACCGCATCTCCTATCGCTATTGTGATCGCTTTTAATGCTTGGCCTGCTTATGTGCAAGCCTTGATATTTGTGCCCGGTGTTGCTTTCTTAGCAACCGAGGCCGATCGGCTTGCCTTCTTTTTCTCTGCCGTGCCTTTTAGCTTTTATGGCATTATTGCCGTTATCGGGACTTTATTACTCAGCTTAAATATTACTACCTTTTCAGGAAAGCGTATTCGTCAAGCTCATCAACGCGCTGCTACCACGGGCGAACTAGACGCACCGGGTGCCAAACCTTTAAGTGCTAAAGAACTGCAAAGTTGTGATGTTCCGCCAGGCTATCATGCCCATGTACTTGAGTTTATTTTACCTCTGGTAAGTTTAATTGCTATTGCCATTTTGACCTTTATTTTTTATGGCGCACCTAAAATTAACTGGGCATTTGGCGCGGCATTATTACTCAGCGCCTGTATTGCATTAGCAAAAGGAATGTCGTTAAGTAACATTATTGATGGTTTTGGTAATGGTTTGAAGGGAGTGGTATTAGCGTCAGTTATTTTGGTGTTAGCGATAACCATTGGTGCTATCAGTAAACAGATCGGTGCTGGCTTGTATTTAGTGTCACTACTTAGCGAGCAACTACCTTATTGGCTATTACCGGTGATTTTACAATTTATGGCGATGTTGATCGCTTTTTCTACCGGCACAAGTTGGGGCACATTCGCCATTGCCTTTCCGCTTGCTATGCCCTTAGCATGGGCTATTGCCCAAAGTGCAGGAATCGCGGATCCTGAGCTATTTATGATGGTGTGTTTTGCCACCGTACTCAACGGTAGTGTTTATGGCGATCAATGCTCGCCAATTTCAGATACTACTATTCTAAGCTCGATGACCACAGGTTGTGACATGATGGATCATGTTAAATCACAAATTGTGCCTGCTAGCTATGCCGCAGGTTTAGCCGCTACTTTATGGACGGCCACCGTGGTATTTTTTGTTTAATCGACAGTTTTTGAGCCAAATGATTATTTATTTGGCTCAAAATTATTGTTAAAATGATCGCTGAAACACTTCAAATAATGATAATTTAATAATGCCAAGCACCGTATTCTCGCCTACCTTACTTGAACAATCTTTTACTGCTAATGAGTGGAAAAAGGGACTGCGTTTAGTTAACAGTAACAATGTTGTTAATTGCGTACTTGATGGCGAAACTATTCGTGGTGTTGTACACAGCGAACGCGATTATAAGGATAAATATTTTACTCGCATTGAATACGATGAGGAAAATGGCAATGCGGATTCTTATTGTAATTGCTTTGTTGGTTATGATTGTAAGCATGGTGCTGCGCTAGCGCATCAGTATATTCGTGACAGATTCAAAGTAGCCACTGAAAAGTCTCCTAAAGTTGCAAAACAGACACTTGAGCAACCAAAATATAATGTATCTTCAACAAGTCTAGTTAAGAGCTGGTTACATAACTTTCAAACGGAAAATCTTTCTCACTTTAGTTCAGCGAGAGCCTTTTTGTATTTTTTAAAACGCAGTCGTTTTGAAGAGGATGGCTTTTTATCGGTTGATATTAAGTCTTCGCGCGCTAAAAAAAATGGTGGTTGGAGTAAAGCACTGAGTAATGAATATATATCGACCTCTTTAATTGCTAATGAAGTGACGAGAGAAGAAGATATTAGTGCACTGACGGGCATCACCAGAAATAACCATAATTATCGCCATGATATCACGACGTTTGAATTATTTGAGCATATTATCAATACACAAAGGTGTTATTGGCAAGAAACTTACCAGCTTGATCATCCGATAGTCTTAGCGGAGCCGATAGCTGCAAAATGGCAGTGGATCAAAGTTGAAGAAGGTCTACAAACCTTAAAGTTGCAATTTGAAGACATCGATGAAGATATCCAAATTATTAAAGCTCAACCGCTTTGCTATTACAATAGCCGTAATAATAGCTTTGGCAAGATAAATACCAATACGCAGTGCAAATTTGAAGCAGAATTACTACAAGCGCCCATTTTGGACGAAGAACAGCTACCTTGGGTTATCAGTAAACTAAAATTATCTTTGGGGGAAAGTGCGAAGGATTTTCCTACGCCAACACTTTCGACTGCAATAGAAATAACAAAGCCGGTAATACATCTACACTTTAGTACTCCCATTAGTTCTCAAGGACAAACAGGTAATGTACAAATAAGTTTTGGCTATGGAAAATACCTTGTTAGTCCCTATGATGATAATGCCAAAGTGAAAGTATTGCCTGATGAGGCAATTATTTATCGTGATAAAATCGCCGAATATGAGTCGATAGAAATGCTCAAGTCACATCGCTTTACGGAGCTTTCCAGAGGGTATTTTCATAAAAAAACAGCAGACTTTATTATGATGTTGCAAGGGCGCCTTTTTTGGCACACATTTCTGCATCAAACCTTACCTTTATTCAAAGAGCAAGGCTGGCAAATAACCTTTGACGATAATTTTTATTATAAAGAATTGTCGACTAACAATGTCTTTGAAGCTGAAATACTTCATGACGAAGATAGCCATGATTTTTTCTCTCTAGGATTAAATCTGGAAATTGATGGTAAAAAAATGCCCGCATTTCCTATTTTATATAGTGCTATTGAACAGTTGCCCAAATCGGTACTTATGCAAAGAGAATTGCAAAGAAATGACAGTAGCCCCATACCACTTGATGCTCCTATTTTTATTGACCTTGAAGAAGGGGAATTTATCGCGTTAAGTTATCAAAGTATTCAGCCACTTTTAACGCAATTTGTTGAACTGTTTATGCCAGGAGCACTAAATAAAGATGGCTCTTTAGAAATTTCCCGTTTTAATTCGCATCAAACCTTAGCAGCCTTAGATGATCAAGGGGTTATGGCGACAGGAGCAAGCCAATTACGGAAACTAGCCGATAAATTAAAAAATTTCGATACCATAACACAGGTAAAAGTGCCGAAAGCATTAAATGCTGATTTACGTACTTATCAACAACAAGGTTTGAATTGGCTACAGTTTTTACGAGAATATCAGCTCAATGGTATTCTCGCCGATGATATGGGCCTGGGGAAAACCATTCAAACCTTGGCGCATTTGTTAGTGGAAAAACAGCAAGGTCGTTTAACAAAACCCGTACTGATTGTTGCGCCTACCAGTGTTATTTTTAACTGGGCGAATGAAATAGAGAAGTTTACGCCAGATCTTTCTTTTAAAGTTTTACATGGCAACAAGCGAAATACATTTTTGGATGCGGATGATAGCTTCGAACAAGTCGATATTGTCATTACCAGTTATGCTTTGATTGTTAGAGATTTAGACATTTATCGTGAAAAGAAATTTTATTATCTTATTCTCGATGAAGCTCATTATATTAAAAATACTAAAACAAAACTTTATCAAGCCTTTTTGGCATTGAAATCTGAGTATAAATTGTGCTTAACGGGCACACCGATGGAAAATCATTTAGGTGAGTTTTGGGCGCAATTTAACTTTTTATTACCTGGGTTTTTAGGTGGGCAAAAACAATTTACTAAACTATTTAGAACCCCGATAGAAAAACATGGCGATCAAGAGCGTAAAAAAGTGCTTAATCAGCGCATTAAACCGTTTATTTTACGCCGCACTAAAGAAAAAATTGCTCAAGAATTACCCGCGAAAACTGAAATAGTGCAAACCTTACGCATTGAAGGTAAACAAGCTGAGCTTTATGAGTCGGTACGCTTAGCAATGGATGAACGTTTAAAAGCAGTGATAGCAAGTAAAGGTTTAAAGCGTAGTCAAATTGAAATACTCGATGCGTTATTAAAGTTACGTCAAGTGTGTAATCACCCTAAATTGTTATCATTAAAAGGCGCTAAAAATATTAACCAATCGGCTAAGCTCGATTATTTAATGGAAACGTTACCCGAGCAAATTGATGAAGGTCGTAAAGTTTTAATCTTCTCACAATTTACCAGTATGCTGTCACTTATTGAGGCAGAGTTAATAGCTGAGGGCATAGACTTCGTTAAGTTAACGGGCTCAACGACTAATCGCCAAGCGGTAGTGGATAAGTTTCAACAAGGCGAGGTGCCGGTTTTTTTAATTAGCCTCAGGGCAGGTGGTGTCGGTTTAAATTTAACCGCTGCTGATACGGTTATTCATTTTGATCCTTGGTGGAATCCCGCGGTTGAAAATCAAGCGACCGATAGAGCCCATAGAATTGGCCAAGATAAGCCCATTTTTGTTTATAAATTGATTATTGAAAATTCAATTGAAGAAAAAATTCAGCAGATACAAAAAAACAAAGCTGCATTGGCTAATGCTTTGTTATCCGAGGAGGTAAGTGATACTAAGTTAAGTTTAACTGATGATGTTTTGACGAGTTTATTGTCACCTTTGAGTTAATGCGTTCGTGTTACGTATACATTTAAAGACAATTTTTCAAAACAGCGGCTGTACGCCACTTATTTACTAGTGATCTATTCTCATTTTCAAACGCGATTAAAATCCCGCCTACAGTATATTCTCTATAGGCGGCTTGTTTTTTGAGAGAAGGTATTGTGGCTGAATCAAGTTACTTAGAAGGCTATTCTTCTTGGCTTACAAAATCTAAAATACCCATAGCTGCTTTTCTGCCTTGATCGACCGCAGTAACCACTAAATCTGAGCCAAGCACCATGTCACCACCAGCGAAAATGTTTTGCTTACTGGTTTGTAAAGCAAAGTCACTATTTTCTACGGCAACAACACGGCCACGGGCATCAAGTTTAACACCGGCATCTATCATCCATTGTGGGGGACTCGGTAAGAAGCCAAAGGCGATAACTATTGCATCAGCTTCCATGACAAACTCACTGCCTTTGATGGCTTCAGGATTACGTCGACCATTAGCATCAGGCGCACCAAGCTGAGTTTTAACAAACTTAACACCAATGGCATTACCTTTGGTATCAACGGCAATATCAAGTGGCTGTAAGTTAAAAGCAAAATTTACCTCTTCTTCTTTGGCATTTTTTACTTCGCGAGGAGAGCCGGGCATATTGGCTTCATCACGGCGATAAGCACAAGTCACTTGGGTTGCACCTTGTCTAATTGACGTTCGTACACAATCCATAGCCGTATCACCACCACCGAGTACGATAACTTTTTGGCCATCAAAGTTAACATATTCTTTAGCATTCTCAGTAATCCCCATTAATTTTTGAGTATTACCAATTAAGAAGTCTAACGCGCTATAGACACCCGCAGCCCCTTCATGTTCAAAACCACCAGTCATATCGGTGTAAGTACCGAGTCCTAAAAACACCGCATCGTATTCTTTGCTAAGTGTTTCAAAGCTAATGTCGACACCTACGTTAACATTTAGGCGAAATTCAATACCCATACCTTCGAATATTTCACGGCGGGTTTGAATAACGTCTTTCTCTAATTTAAACGATGGAATACCAAAGGTTAACAGACCACCAATTTGAGAGTGTCGGTCATACACTACCGCATCAACCCCGTTACGGGTTAATACGTCAGCACAAGAAAGGCCGGCAGGGCCTGCGCCAATAATCGCGACACGTTTACCTATTTTAGTTACCTCTGATAAATCAGGCTTCCAACCTTGGGCAAAGGCGGTGTCGGTAATAAATTTTTCGATATTACCAATGGTAACGGCGCCAAAACCTTCATTTAAGGTACAAGAGCCTTCACATAACTTGTCTTGTGGGCAAACACGGCCACACATTTCAGGCAAACTATTGGTTTGATGGCATAAATCCGCCGCTTCAAAAATTCGGCCTTCGGTGACTAATTCTAGCCACTGGGGAATATAGTTATGTACAGGACATTTCCATTCACAATAAGGGTTGCCACAATCTATACAACGATCTGCTTGGCCAGCACTTTGGTCTTGCCCTAAAGGTTGGTATATTTCAACAAAGCTTATCTTACGTTTACTAATATCCATTTTAGGTGGATCAATACGTTTGACATCGATAAATTGATAAACATTTTTACTCATATCTGTTTCTTCCTCATTCGCGCTATTCGCTAGCATTAAGTTACTACTAGTTGATCAGAACGCGAAGTTCTGCAGATGAACGACTACGATGACCTAATAAGGTTTTAACATCAGTAGCTGTCGGTTTAATTAACTTAAATAATGATGAATAATTATCAAAATCTTGTAAAATTTCTTGCGCCCGCAAACTACCTGTTGCTTCTAAATGATGATTGATAATGCCACGTAAATGTTCTTTATGAATGGCTAAATCGTCAACGGCTAGCATTTCGATAGATTCAGTATTTAAACGAACCGTTAAATCGTCTCGTTCGTCAAGCACATAAGCAAAGCCGCCGGTCATACCCGCGCCAAAGTTTACGCCAATATGGCCTAAAATAGTGACTATACCGCCAGTCATGTATTCACAGGCGTGATCGCCAGTACCTTCAACAACGGCCTGACAACCCGAGTTACGTACCGCAAAACGTTCACCCGCACGACCACAAGCATATAACTTACCGCCAGTAGCGCCGTATAAACAAGTGTTACCCATGATCATGGTTTTATGGCTTTGATATTCAACGCCTTTGGGTGGCTTAACGGTAATAATACCGCCAGTCATCCCCTTACCAACATAGTCGTTAGCATCACCTGTTAGGATAAGGTTTAAGCCGCCAGCGTTCCAAACCCCAAAACTTTGTCCTGCTGTGCCCGATAAGTGCATGGTGATTGGCGTAATGGCCATACCTTGATCGCCATGATGTCGGGCAATTTCACCCGACAAAGTAGCCCCCACAGAGCGGTCAGTATTTTGAATGGTAAATCTAAATTCACCACCGCTGGTGTGAGCCACCGCATTGCGGGCTGCCGCTAACATTTTCTGATTCAACTCACCTTTATCAAAGGGATTATTTTCTTCGGTTTGATGAAGTGCGGTATTTTCAGTGGCAACCACAGGGGCAATGATGGCTGATAAATCTAATTTTTGTTGCTTGGCACTAAAGCCGTCAATTTGTGTTAATAAATCAACGCGACCAATAATGGCAGTTAAGCTTTCAACGCCTAAACGGGCAAGAATTTCACGTACATCATGAGCAATGAATTTAAAATAATTCATTGCTTGATCTGGCAAACCCTTAAAGAACTTCTCACGCAATACTTCGTCTTGTGTGGCAACACCCGTGGCACAGTTATTTAAGTGACAGATTCGTAAGAATTTACAGCCTAATGCCACCATAGGTGCTGTACCAAAACCAAAGCTTTCAGCGCCTAAAATAGCCGCTTTAACGATATCTACACCCGTTTTTAAACCGCCATCAACTTGCAAACGTACTTTATGACGCAGGCCATTGGTGACTAATGCTTGATGCGCTTCAGCTAAGCCTAGTTCCCATGGGCAACCGGCATATTTAACTGACGTTAACGGGCTAGCTGCGGTGCCGCCGTCATAACCTGAAATAGTAATAAAATCAGCATAAGCCTTGGCAACACCCGCGGCTATTGTGCCAACACCGGGGCCTGAAACGAGTTTCACTGACACAACGGCTCTGGGGTTTACTTGTTTTAAATCGAAAATAAGCTGAGCTAAATCTTCGATAGAATAAATATCATGATGTGGTGGCGGTGAAATTAATGTTACCCCCGGCACTGAGTAGCGTAGTTTGGCAATTAATGGTGATACTTTATCGCCCGGTAATTGTCCGCCTTCGCCCGGTTTAGCACCTTGCGCGACTTTAATTTGCAATACGTCAGCATTCACTAAGTAATGTGGTGTTACCCCAAAACGGCCTGAGGCAATTTGTTTGATGCGTGAATTTTTCACGGTACCAAAGCGGCGTTCATCTTCGCCACCTTCGCCAGAGTTTGAACTACCCCCTAAGCGGTTCATGGCAATAGCTAATGCTTCATGTGCTTCTGGGCTTAAGGCACCAATAGACATAGCGGCTGAGTCAAAGCGTTTAAACATGTCACTATCACTTTCAACCTGTGAGATATCAATAGCATCGCAGTCGTCTTTTAATGCGAGTAAGTCGCGTAGCATGGCCGGAGGGCGGTTGTTTACTTCATCAGCATATTGGCGGTAATCATCATAGTTGCCACTTTGTACAGCGCGTTGTAGGTAGTTAACTACATCAGGGTTATAGGCGTGATATTCTTCGCCGTGCACATACTTAAGTAAGCCACCATGGCTCATTTTTTGATGAGGTAAGAAGGCTTTACGGGCTAAATTGATACAATCTTGTTCAATATCGCTGAAATCGGCACCTTGAATGCGGCTTGGTAAATCGCTGAAGCATAGCGCCATAATGTTATCGTTTAAGCCTATTACTTCAAATAAGCCGGCACAGCGATAACTGGCGATGGTTGAAATACCCATTTTAGAGAGTATTTTTAACAAGCCTTTGTTAATACCTTCACGGTAGTTAACCACAGCATCTCGAGCGCTTAACTTGATTTGGTCTTGCTCAACTAATTGTTCAATAGTTTCAAAAGCTAAATAAGGATAAATAGCGGTAGCACCTAAACCAAGCAGTACTGCATACTGGTGTGAATCACGAACAGATGCCGTTTCAACAATAATGTTTGAGTCGCAACGCAGCTGTTCATCAACCAAGCGTTTTTGCACCGCACCCACTGCCATAGCGGCAGGAATCACTAATAAGCCTTGGTGAATTTGTCTGTCAGAAAGTACTAAAATAACGGTGTTTTTGTTCCGTACTAAATCTGTCGCTTCATCACACAAACGAATAATAGCGGCTTCTAAACCTTCATCGCCATCATAAGTTAAGGTTAAAGTGTCTGAGCGGTAATGTTCAGGATCTAGTTCACGTAATTGTTTTAAACCGGTATACATTAATACCGGTGTTGAAAATAACATGCGATCGGCATGACCAGAGGTTTCGTTAAAAACGTTGTGTTCACGACCAATACAAGTGCCAAGTGACATAACATAACGCTCACGCAATGGATCTATTGGTGGGTTAGTGACTTGCGCAAATTGCTGGCGGAAATAATCGTATAAGATACGAGGTTGGCTTGATAAAACTGCCATTGGGGTGTCATCACCCATAGAACCTGTGGCTTCTTGACCATTTTCTGCCAATGTTTTAATGACTTGTTGAATCTCTTCATAGCTGTAATTAAACATTTTATGGTATTGGCTGATTTCTTTATCCGAGAAAACGCGGACACCAATTTGATTGGCTTCTAACTCGTCAAACGGCACTAAACGGCGAATATTTTTATCTAACCACTCGCGGTAGGGATGACGTTCTTTTAAATCTTGGTCTATATCACTTGAGTTGAATAACTTACCAGTATAAGTGTCAATCGCCAGCATTTCACCAGGGCCGACACGTCCTTTTTCAACCACTTCATCTTCACCATAATCCCAAATACCGACTTCTGAAGCGAGGGTAATAAAGCCATTACGGGTAATAACATAACGCGCTGGGCGCAGACCATTTCGGTCTAAGTTACAGGCAACATGGCGACCATTAGTCATTACCACACCTGCTGGGCCATCCCATGGTTCCATGTGCATAGAGTTAAATTCATAAAACGCCCGTAATTCATCATCCATCAAGGTACTGTTTTGCCACGCAGGTGGCATTAATAAACGCATAGCGCGATATAAATCCATACCGCCAGCTAAAAGCAGTTCCAGCATATTATCGAGTGATGAGGAGTCTGAACCTGTTTGGCCAACAAAGGGGGCGGCATCTTGTAAATCAGGCAATAAAGGTGATTTAAAACGGTAAGTACGGGCACGTGACCATTGTCGGTTACCATTAATGGTATTAATTTCACCATTGTGGGCAAGGTAGCGAAATGGTTGCGCTAAATGCCATTGTGGCGAGGTATTGGTTGAGAAGCGTTGATGAAAGACACAAATAGCACTTTGCATACGAATGTCAGCAAGATCTAAATAAAAATTAGCTAGATCTTTAGGCATCATTAGGCCTTTGTAGATAGTGACCAAACAAGATAGGCTGGCGACATAAAATACGTCATCGGTGATGCGCTTTTCTGCGCGGCGACGTGCCATATATAAACGACGCTCTAAATCACGGTTACGCCATCCCGGAGGAGCATTGACAAAGACTTGTTCAATGGTGGGCATATTATTGATGGCGGCATCACCTAACACCGAAGTGTCAGTAGGTACAGTGCGCCAGCCGACCAGAGTTAAACTCTCGTTAGCAAATTCTTCGGCAAATATTTTTTTAGACAGAGCGGCAGCCACAGGATCTGGATTTAAAAAGATCATGCCGACAGCGTACTTTTTGCCGAGCTTCCAGCCGTTATCTTCGGCAACAGCGCGGAAAAAGCTGTCTGGCTTTTGTAATAATAAACCACAACCATCACCCGTTTTACCATCTGCAGCAATTCCACCACGATGTTGCATGCGATCAAGGGCTGAAATAGCGGTCTTAATTAGTTTATGGCTAGCTTCGCCATGCTGATGGGCTATCAAGCCGAAACCACAATTTTCGCGTTGAACGCTATGATCATAAAGCTGCATTATTGTCTCCAAAAAAGTGTCTTCTAATAAAAAGCCACTCAGTTAACGGGATAAAAAGAATAAGGTATGAAAAAAACGCGTAATTATCCCGTTTTTATTCCAAGATGGACTGTTTAGATTACCCATTTATAAGGAAAAGGTCAATCAAGATTAGAGTATTTACTCTCCATGGAATGGCACTTTTGGCGATGGATTTTAGTTTTATTTTCTGTTTTTAAAGCTCTTCGTTTTGTTTTTATTGAGGTTTATTACTTTTAGGCTTTTAGGTAAGATTAGGGAGTTTATTTTGGTAAGTTTATGCTATTTTTTTTAGCCGTTATGTTTACTGTTAGCCGTTATGTTTACTGATAATACACTATGTCTAGTCAGTTGATATACGGAAAATAAGTGCTGATTCTTAAAAGGTATAAAGAGAGAAGGTAGTAAATCACAAGGTAAAATAGTGAACGAGAGGTGAGGTTATGATGCCTCTCGTTACTTATTCTTCATTAACTGATGTGGTGAGTTATGGTTAGTTACGGTTGATAACCGCCAGCAATGCCTTTAGTTGTTACACTCACAGCATCATGAGCATGTAATGATTCAAGGTGATTTATCTTTAACCAAAAGTCATCAAACGCCGGTGCTTGGTTCATACTGTATTGTAAGCGGCGGGCAGCATCTTCACAAAACATCAGGTTTTGACCGTTTAAGCGGGCAAATTCTTGTTCATCTTCACGTTTAACGGCTGCTTGAACAGGTGTTTGTAATGAGCTTTCAACTAAATCAACTAGATCAGTAATAGGGAAGTCGCTGATATTATTATTCAGCTTTACTTTTACCTCTGCCACAGAACGTTGCGAATGTGGGGTAGCCACTATCCCTTCTGTGGTACCAAGCCATTCGTGTATGGTTTCTAAATCAAGTTGAGTTTCAGAGAATTTTTGTTGGAATGCTTTTTGAATTAACTGTCGAGCTAAAGCGGCAGAGCATGGGCAAGTTGATGAATAACGCACATCAATAGCCATTTCTATGGCAAGCTTTCCTTGGTTAAAATGACCCGTTAATGTAACAGGGTATGCTTTCCAGCCCTCTTTACCGCTCACGAGAGATTTTCTACGCAGATGATAGTCAAAGCTAAAAACAACTTTTGCTTGATCACTTAAATCGCTGTGGCTACTAATAAAGCCATCAAGTAAGGTAACTAAGCTTTGGTAATTAAGGACATTACTGGTTGATAATTCGTCAAGAAGCAAATAAAGGCGTGACATGTGTATGCCCTTGGCCTGTGCTTCTGTTAAGTTTACAAACGCATCTACATGAGCTGAAACCATGCGTTCGCTCTCACCCTTTGAGGCAACCATGATGGGCATTTCAATATTACTCATTCCAACCCAGTCTAACGTTCCCTCTGTTTGGGCTGTGGTATGATTGGCAATATCAGGCATTGATGTCGGCATCGTTGTCGGCATTAGAACTCCGCTTTAAGCTATAGTTACTTAACTAAGGTCGCGCGATGATAGCTAAAAAACCGCGTAACAAGTAAATTCAAAGGCGCACATTCTATCTTATTTTTAATACCCATACTACTTCAAAATACAGAAGTAATATGGGTATTGGTTATAACAATTAAATGTTGGTAGACTGAGTTAGCAATTTTGACAAGGAATATCGTGTGGATATAGATAATGAATTACCATCGTTAGACAATGAACTTCTTGATGGTTATGTGCAAAGTTTAGGGCAAAATATTGTCAAAAAGATGTTGGCGCTATACCGTCAACAATCATTGATTTATCTGACTGACATTGAGGTGGCTTTATCATCTGATAGCGCTGAATTATGGCAGGAACACTGTCATAAAATGAAAGGGGCAGCAGGCAGTGTTGGTTTAAAATCTTTACATGCCCGGTTAGTGATTATGGAAAAGTCTATGGACGATACAACAAAAAAAGCTCAGCAGTTAGCTGAGCTTAATATCCATAATAATCAGGCGATTGCTGATTTTAATGCTTGGCTAGAAAGTATCTAATTTCAGCTAATGCCAGCTAAATCTTGCATGTTGGGTATAAGTTAATCAGCTTTACCGACAAAGCGATAACCTTCGCCATGAATGGTATTGATTAACTCGGGTGTTGCAGCATCCGACTCGAAGTGCTTGCGTAAACGGCGTATGGTGACATCAACTGTTCTGTCATTGCTGCGTAGATCTCGTCCAGTCATTTCTTTAATAAGGGCTTGTCTAGAAACAATTTGACCGGCATTTTTAATTAATAACCTTAGCGCTCTATACTCACCGCGAGGAATAGCAATTATATTGCCATTAGGAGTCGTCATTTCACGAGAGTTACCATTTAAGTTCCATTGATTAAAGGAGATTACGGCTTGCTCTGTTTCATCCTCAGCACCATTTTGACCGATGCGATTAAGAATGTTGCGCGCTCTAATGGTCAGCTCTCTGGGGTTAAATGGCTTAGTTAAATAGTCATCAGCACCAATTTCTAGTCCTAGAATTTTATCTATATCGCTATCGCGCCCCGTTAGAAATATTAAGCCTAAATTTTTATTGCTTGCGAGTTCTCTACCAAGTAATAAGCCATTTTTTCCGGGTAAATTTATATCCATAATAACAAGGTTTATGGCTTGTTGGTTGAGCATTGTTGCCATGCTTTCACCATCAGTTGCTTCAAAGACTTGATAACCTTCTGCTTCAAATAAATTACGTAAATTAAAACGCGTTACGTCTTCATCTTCAACAATAAGGATTTGATAATTTTCCATGTTATTTCCGTTGCTCTTTAGGGAATAGTTAACATCTGGTTAACTATAATAATTAAGTATTTATTAAATAACAATAATATTAATGCATTTGTTATAAAGAAATAAGCTCATAAAAGTTTATTTCTTTATATTCAGCCTAGTAATATTTATCACAGAGAGCCTTCTGTGAAGCATCACGGCTCATGGTGAACAGCTACCTTTCTTTAATAAATTATCAATCTGAGATCAAGGTAACCGGCACGGTTATGTCGAAACTTGTCCCTTTACCTTTACTCGACTCGAAATCAATGTGGCCATTTAACGCTTGAATTACTAGATTATAGACTAAATGTAGGCCTAGGCCACTACCGCCACTACCACGCTTTGTGGTGGTAAAAGGCTCAAATATTCTTGTTTTAATATTATCATCTATACCGATACCATCGTCTTGAAAATTAATGTGTAGTTGCTGGCTTAAATACATAATCGAAATTTTAATGTGCCCGTCAACTTTATGTTCAAAACCATGAAGAATAGAATTGATAATAAGGTTAATAAGAATTTGATTGATAGGTCCGGGCTTACTCTCTACCACGAGTTGTTCAGCACACTCGACAGTAACATTGACTTGTTTTTCACTAAGCTTTGCTTTCAACGTTAATATGACCTCTTCAGCTAACTCTTTGACATTAAACTGACGAGTTTCCGCACTTGATTGATCAACGGCTACTTTTTTAAAGCTAGAAACTAGTTTTGCTGCCCGTTCAAGATTTCGGTAAATAATGCTTAAATTCTCTTGGCCTTGCGATAAGAACTTCTTCAATTGACTGGATTTTAGGGTTTTGTCTTCAAAGGCTTGTTTTATTTCATTGAGTTTGTCAGTCATTAATGAAGAGGCCGTAACCCCTAAACCAATCGGGGTATTAACTTCATGAGCAATGCCAGCAACCATATCTCCTAAGGAAGCCATTTTTTCATTTTCAACTAATTGCCCTTGAAACTGGTGTAATTTTTCTAGGGTAGAAAGTAGTTCTTGATTAGACTCTTTTAATGCATCTGTGCGGGCGATTACTTTGTTGGTTAAATGGCTATTTTCTAATAAATCTTGTTGATGTATTTCATCTTGTTTGGTTATATGTTTTTGGGTTCGACTCAGTAATATATTGATATTTTTAGCCAAAATATCCAGTTCAATTAACGACAGTTGACTTAACCTTTGGCTATAATCTTTATCTTGAGATATTTGCTGAATTGATTCAACCATAGCGCTAATAGGCTGGTTAATTCTTTTTTGAATAGCCAGCGCTAAAAAGACAGCAGCTATTATGCCAAATATGAAAAATAATAAGGCTATATAAGTTATTCTTTCAATGAAACTATTTACGTCTTTTAGCGTAGACTGGATATACAAGTAGCCAAAAACTTTCCCATTTTGTTCTATTTTGACAATCAGTTCTAGGTAATTTTTGTGATGATTAATGTGAGTGAGTTTATTAATATTGTTAATTTTATCTGGAATGGCAGGGTAATAAACACTTTGATTAAAACCTGTATAGAAGCTTGTTGGCTGGCTATTTTCACTAGCGTAAATATGAATGTAATTAATATAAGGTGCGGTAATTATCTGCTTTAATTGTGCTTTTAATTTTTGTGGACCGTCTTTGATATTTTCTTTTAAGTAAGGTGTGCTTAGCTGCGCTAAAGCTTCAGCCCAAGCGGTGGTATTTTGCTCTAATTGTGACTGCTCTCGTTCTTGGACAATAAAAATAGCACTGATCAGTATCGTTGCCAGTAGAATTGTTACCATGACTAAAATACTGGTTAGCAAGAATTGCCGACTAGAGGTAAGCTTATTAATTGAGTTCATACTCTTACCATCGTTGAAAAAAAGTAATATTTCAAGTTTACAACCTAATTCTTATGACAATAGTAAATGGCAAATCCCTGATTATTTATCAGTGTTTGCGTTGCCCCTATATGTTGTTTCATTATCGGTAAATATTGTAAAAAACTATTAGCAACAACTGTTATGTCTGCTTTGCTTGTCATATAACTATCAATTTCTTGTAGAAAGCTTTCCGTTGCATGATAACTTGTTTTGGTTCCTTGATGAAAAGGTGGGTTAGTAACAATATGTTGAAACTTTCCTTCTAGCTTAGATAAGCTATTTGAAGCAAAAACATCGCCAGATAAACCATTCAGTGCCAATGTTTTTTTCGCAGAAGCAATGGCCAGTGCGCTAACATCAAGTAATGATAGTTGCGTTTTAGGGAATTTTTTACCAACAAAACAACTAATAACACCGGCACCACAGCCAAAATCTAATACCTTACCCTGCATGTCTTGAGGTAAGTTATCCAATAACAAAGCTGTACCGACATCAAGTTTATTTTGGCTAAAAACCCCAGGCAATGAAGCTATGGTGAGCTCAATACCATTGACGTTAATTTGATAGTTTTTAAACCAGTCATCAAGGTTGAAGGGGTGCTTTAAATGTTCATTTTTTATGATGCCAGCAAAAACCAAACAATGACGAGCGGCATCTATTTTTTGGCAATGACTCAAAAAGTGTTGAGATAATTTTGGGGCTGATTGTACACCACCTTTTTTCTCGCCGACAAAAAAAACTTTAGCATCAGTGAGTAAGTAGGGCGCTATCATGGCGAGCGTGAAGGCGAGTTCATCTTTACTTTTAGGGAAATTAATAATGACCATGTCATGCTTTATATTGCTGTTATATTCACTAGAGAAACTTGTGGTTACTTGCCCTTTAAATTGGTTATTAATAGCAAGATAATCAATAAAATTAGTGTTATAACAGCTTATATTAGCGTTTGGGTTCTCGGCTATATAGTGTTCAATAAAACCATCACTCATTAAGTTTATAAATAGCGGTGTGCTGGCAGCTAACGATTTACTATTACGTAATAATACTTGGCTGATGTTTGACGTTGACATAAAAAGAATGGCTGTGAATAAGATAGAAGATAGTATTCTACGTTATTCGCACTTTAATCAACAATTAGAATTTTTCGAGATTGACATAAAAGCGCTAAAAATGCTTAAATAGCGTCGTCCCTAATTCTGACTTTATGGTTTTTTAAAATCAATTTTTTAAATCAATTTTTTAAATCAAGAGTCTTCCTCTAAATTATTGGTGTTTTAGCAAAGCCGTCAAATCTTGAGTCGCTTGAGTTTATGTTTTATAAATGATGGTGATGAAAAATAAAGGCAATGCCGATAAAACGTCAAGAATGACGAGGAAAGGGGCCAGAAGAGGAGCGTTAACCAGGTAGTTATCATTGTGATTTTGTTTGCTAAATAACGGACATATCACCCAGAGATCAAACTCTGCTAATGATAATGAGGGGGATTAACGCCGAGAGAGATACTTATTTGATGAAGTATTTGTCGGTCGTTTACTTAATAGGTTTTTTAATAATTTACCTCGTTAAGAGTGGGCTGAATCCCAACGATTGTCACTGTTATTAATTTAGCGTCGCTGAGTTAATAATTGAGTGGAGAGCTTCTGGCCTTTGCATAAAAGCCAGCGAACACCTAGTTAACACTACGTTGTTTTTGCTCAGCTCATTGTGAATGCCTACAAGTTCTCCGAACTAATCTGCTAATGGCAGAAATTAATGAGTTCGAGAACAATGAATCTAAAATCATCTAATAACATCACCGTTAAAGCCATTGGCGAAAGAGATCTTGATGCTTGTCCGTTGTGGACAGCGTTAGTGACGCCATTTCTTGAAAATGATCAAATTGACTTTGCAAGTTTACAACATATAGCCACGGCTCAAGCACAAGCGGGCAATGGCTTGTTACTACTAGGTAGCACTGGCGAGGGCTTAGCCTTAACCAGCGATGAACAGTTAAGTATTGTTGAATTTGTTTGTGACTTACAACTTAATACGCCCTTAATGGTCGCTGTTGGTGGTTATAACCTAGCAGAGCAAATTAACTGGCTTAATCGTTGTAATAGCTTAAATATTGATAGTTATTTATTGGCGACACCACTTTATGCAAAACCAGGCGTAGTAGGCCAAACTCAATGGTTTAACGCTTTGCTCGATGCGGCAAAATTTCCATGTATGCTTTATAACGTGCCTTCGCGCAGCGGTATAGAAATTCCTATTGAGACAGTACAAAACCTACAAAATCATCCTAACTGCTGGGCAATGAAAGAAGCCAGCGGCGATCTCAATAAATTTCTTAGCTACCGTCAGCATTGCCAAAATATTGAATTATACAGTGGTGAAGATGCCATGTTGCCTTATTTGGTGCCGGCAGGTGCTAAAGGCTTGGTATCGGTATGTGCTAATGCTTGGCCAGTGGCGACAAAAACTTATGTAGAATTGTGCCTAGCAGGACAAACACAAGGGCTGTTTCCGTTATGGAATAATGCCGTGGATGCACTTTTTTGTGTCGCTAATCCTATTCCCGTTAAAGTGTTGATGCAGCAACAAAAAACTATTAGTACCAGCGTATTACGCCCGCCTTTAACCCACTTAGAATTAACCGATAACACTGAGTTATTGGCTTTTGATGAACAAATTAATCAATGGTTAGCACAAGCTAGCCAAGTTTCTTTTAGCCAAGCTTCTTTGATAGAAGCAACTGAAAATAGGAATATCGCATGAACTGGCAAGATGTAATAGCACAGTTAGAAACCGGCGCATTACGTGCGGCAAATCAAGATGAAAATGGCAACTGGCATGCCAATGTTGCAGTGAAACAAGGTATTTTAGCGGCATTTAAAGCCGGTGTTAATATTAGCTTTGATGGTAACTACCAAGGCTTTGTTGATAAAGATAACTTACCAGCCCGACAATTTTCACCCGAAGATGGTGTGCGTTTAGTGCCGGGTGGTTCATCGGTACGTGCAGGGGCTTATGTTGCTGAAGGCGTTATTATTATGCCTCCTGCTTATATTAATGTGGGTGCTTATGTTGATAGTGGCACTATGGTTGATAGTCATGCACTCATTGGCTCATGTGCTCAAGTGGGTCGTAATGTTCATGTCTCAGCCGCCGTGCAAATAGGTGGTGTACTAGAGCCTATTGGTGCTAGCCCTGTTATTATTGAAGATGATGCTTTTTTAAGTGCCGGTGTTGTTATTGTTGAAGGCATTGTTGTCAAAAAAGGTGCGGTACTTGCGCCGGGCGTTTCGTTATCTAAATCAGTGCCCGTATACGATTGTGTTAATCAAGTGATGCGTGAAAAAGGCGCTGAAATTCCTGAGCGCGCTGTGGTTGTTCCGGGCACTCGTCCGGTAAAAGGTGAATGGGCACAAGCACAAGGTTTAAATATGGCCTGTGCGCTAATCGTTAAATATCGTGATGAGCAGAGTGATGCTTCATTAGAACTAGAAAGCATATTAAGATAATTGCTAGTGACTGAACACCTCGTTGCTGTATGGCCAAACTTAGGCGTCAAAAGTACTCATTGATAGTTATCAACTCCGTGCTTTTTCCTTTAATTTTAACCATACAGCTTAGTGTTGCTCAGTCACTGGATAAGCAAACATTTTCGCTGAACATTTTTAAAAGAAAAATATCATGATTAGACCTACTTGGTATGACACCAGTATTGAAAACACTTTACTTGAACATAAATCTCCTGAAGATGAACAGGGCTATTTTGTTTATCAACTGGATGCATTAAAAAAGCATCTTGCCCAGCTACAACAGCAAGACGTTATTAAGCTTTGGTTTGCGGTGAAAGCGAACCCGTTGTCAAAAATAATTCAAACCCTTGATGGTGAAGGCTTTGATTTTGATGTTGCCAGCTCAGGTGAATTAGCACAAGTATTGGCGCAAGGCATTAACCCTGCTCGTGTGCTTAATACTGGCCCTGCTAAATCAAAAAAGCAGCTCAATGCTTTCATTAAGCAAGGGGTCAGAACTTTTGTGCTGGAAAGTTTAAATCAATTGACTTGGTTAAATGAAGTGGTCACTGAATTAGCTATTACCGATAAACCTAAAGTTTTGCTTAGAGTGCAATTGCAGTGGCCTGAAGGGGAAAAAAACCCGTTAGGGGGTAATAGCTTAACGCCGTTTGGTTTATCAGTACAAGCATGGCAGAGCGTACAAGTTAATGATTACCCTAATTTAAATATTTGCGGTTTACATATATTTCAATGGGGCAATATGCTCAGTAATGAAAAAATGTATTCGCTATGGGGACAAATGGTTGCGCCGTTAACTAAGCTTGCCGCAGATATTGGCATGGAGCTAAAAATTCTTGATTTAGGTGGTGGCTTAGGGGTTGATTACTTAGGTGAAGGAATAGGCGAAGGGCAGGGCGATGGCAATACTTTGTCATGGCAGCAAATCATTACTGATTTAGCCGATATTAAAGCACAAGCGGGTGTTGAAGAACTCTGGCTTGAACTTGGTCGCTTCGCGGTGGCTGAGTGTGGCTATTATGTTGTGCCTGTAGTTGATAGAAAAATGAACTACAACCAAGAACAGCTAGTACTCGCCGCGGGCATTAATCATATTATTCGCCCAGCCATTACTGAGCAACCTTTTCCGGTAACTTTGCTTCGTCAATCAAGTGAAAAAAGCCAAGCTTTTGATATTCATGGACCTTTGTGCACCAGTATGGATAAATTAGGTCACCTTGCACTGCCGCAAGATGTGAATGTGGGTGATCAATTAGTGTTTGGTTATTGTGGCGCGTATGGTTTTACTGAAAGTATGCCATTTTTCTTGTGTCATCAATTGGCCGCAGAGTATGTTATCCAAAATGGTGAATTTATTGAAGTGAGAGCGGCACAACCTGCTAGTGCCTATCTTGCTTAAGAAATAGATTGAAATAGGGTATCTATTCAGCTTAGAAATATTTACCACAGAGGTACTAACGCACTGCACCGAGACTAACAAAGATAACAAAGTCTCTGTGTAGGCTCGAAGAGCCCTCTGTGAAGCATCGCGACTCGGTGGTGAACCGTTACGAAATAGGAAAGATATTATGAACGCCTTCAAGAAAAGCGTTATGCACGTAGGTGAAATGGCCAGCGGTGCAAAATTAACGGTACCCGTTTACAGGTATGAATGCGCGCAAAACTGTTCGCAAGCTGATCAACAAAATAAAGCACCCAATGTTTATATTCAAGCGAATATGCATGGCGCTGAAGTACAAGGTAACGCGGTTATTTTTCAGTTACTTGAGTTATTAAAACACTGTGATATTCAAAGTAATTTGACCTTGGTTCCTTATGCCAATCCTGTTGCCTGTAACCATAAGAATGGTGAATATACATATTTGGAATCCCTGATTTATCTGCTGTGTGTAGTGTGTGTAGTGCGACTTTCTTTCTAGCTTCTTGTTATATATGAGTATCTATAAACAAGTAGAAAATTCTCTCCTGAAGTTACTAACGCACAAAAATGCGTATTTAATGTTTGTTCTGCTTCAGAAAACAAATTGTCGGCAAAATTAACGAAATCAAACATTTGATTGGTTAGTGCTAAATAAATCTCATTTCCTAGTAAGGTTAAAATATGAATACATTTACTAAAGAACATTTAAGTGTCGCGTCGAATGCGTCAGGGCGAAAGATGCACGTACCTGTTTATCGGTTTCAGGGAGAAGAGCCAGGGCCAAAAGTGTATATTCAAAGCTCAGTTCATGGGGCTGAAGTACAAGGTAATGTGGTGATCTACCATCTTATCGAATATTTGAAAGTCACGCCTATTCGAGGTGAAGTGGTTTTGGTTCCCAACTGTAATCCAGTAGGCACTAATATAAAATCGGGCGAATATACATTAGGAAGATTTGATCCCGTTAATGGCGAAAATTGGAATCGTGGATATTTCTTTAAAGAGGAGTTAATTAACGACTTTATTGATACCTTAACTGAAGAACAGTCATTTGATGATATAAAGCTTGCCTTTCGACATCGGGTAAAGGAAGCCATAGATACAGAGCTTAGCAAAACATGGGGCATTGGCTTAGCGTCACGTTTGAACCTTCAATTACAATATTTAGCTTTTGAGGCTGATATAGTCATAGATTTACATACAGGTTCTGTTGCAACACGACATATTTATGTACCTGAATACGCAAAAGATTCGGCGCAATATTTTAACATTCCTCATGTTATATTTATACCTAATCAATTTGATGGTGCCTTAGATGAATCTGTGTTTTGTCATTGGTGGACATTAGCAGATAAACTTTCTCAAAAGTTTCCTCAACGAAAATGGTCTGTGCCAGTAGAGGCATTTACTCTTGA
>MAAB01029364.1_pt1 | contig 91426 bp, 64 predicted proteins | sample 1115991 | NCBI WGS metagenome assembly MAAB01 (sample SAMN04961124, study PRJNA320927) | seawater metagenome | isolation source: sample BD02T18 sea water enriched with oil for 18 days | place: USA:Gulf of Mexico | collected 2013-07-27
GCTTAGAAGTACCTTCAACCTCTAATTCAGAGAAAAATTCAGCAAAAACAACACCGCCTACACCTTCCATTGAACCAAAAAGGTCGAATGAAATGGTAATTTCGCTATTAGGTGTTACTACGTCAATACCTAAGTTAGCTTGTTTGATTAGCGGGAATGAACCAGCACCATCAGCAACAAGATTACCTGAGAAAGTGCCACCATTAGTTTGTGCAGTCGTTACTGCAAAAGTGCCGTTATTATCGCTAGCATATGAAGTCCAACCTGAGCTATCGCCGGTTTCAAAATCACCGTTGATGCTAAGCTCGATGTCAGTATCGCCACCTTCAGAGCCTGTGTCGCTATCACCTTGAACCGTGACACTAACATCATCAATGTACACAGTACCTGCTTCTGCGCCCATATCAAATAATACACGGCTGTTATCATCACCAAAACCTGTTGTGGTTAAAGTGTATGAAAAGGTCTGCCATTCAGTAGTAAGTACAACATTTTCTGTTTCACTAGACCATGGTGCAGCATTAAGCCCCAATCCAGCAATTATTGAACGTGCAACAGAAGCTTTTGCTTTAAAACTTAAAACATAAGTTTCATCAGGAACAATGGTCATGATTTGACTTAAGCTAACATCCCAAGGGTTACCAGGTGCTGCTACATCAGCTACAAAAACGTTAGTATCGCCTTCAGCAACAACAGTTCCACCGTTCCAACCGGTAATACCATCGTCAAAAGAACCGTTAGTTAATAATTCACCTTCAGAGCCTGTGCCACCTGTACCAGTATCGCCACCGCCGGTGTCAGTATCACTGCTATTAAAAGTAATGTTGTCAAAATAAATGACATTTTCTTGACTACGTGATTGGAAATCTGGAAAGACAATCACTTGGTCGACATTAATAGACTCGAATAAACCAATGTTATCTGAGAAATCGAACGTTAATTCTTCCCACTCATTAATTAAGGTATTGGCTACTTTAATTTCTGGTTGGGCACCGCCATTAGCAATGGCAAGCTTAAGACCAACATCACTAATAATCGTTTTATAAACCATTATTTTTAAGCTGCTGTTTGTTGCATCTAAGGTAATTGGACCAATGTCGCCGTGTGCTGTTTCAGCACCTGCCCATGGAGCACCATCGGCTCTAGCGGTAAACATAGCTACTGTTGTAGAAGAGTTAGTACCTGATGTATCGGGGTTCGCAACTAACTGCACGGCTGGGTTATCAGTATTCTCAAATACGTTCCAACCAAAATCTGCACCAGTACCGCCCAATTCAAAATTAATTACCGGAAGACCGTTGTCGGTTGTTGGAGGAATTAAAGTACAACCATGTTCATCAATAACATCATTTTCGGCTGTATCAGGACAAAAATCGAGTTCATCATTAACTCCATCATTGTCACTGTCTAATTGTGCAAGGGCACAACCGTTTACATCTACCTCAGCATCAACTGCAGTATCAGGACAGAAATCGAGTTCATTATTAACACTGTCATTGTCGCTATCTAATTGTGCAAGTGCACAACCACCAGCATTAACGTCTGCATCTGCGACAGTGTCTGGACATAAATCTAGATCGTCAATCACACCATCGTTGTCTGTATCTGGTGGCGGATTACTTTGTAAAGAAGCTGCAAAGTTTAAACGTAAACGCTGACGTTCAAAATGTGCAGTTACTGACATTGACTCGTTTGGCGCTAGACTAAGTGCATCAACATCAAAATAAGGTGTATTGCTGTCAGTTTCACCGTCTAACAATGCAGCAGGAATATTTGTAGTATCGATTAACAGGCGAAATGGACCTTCTAGGGTCTCAGTGCTGTTATTGGTAACGGTCACTTGTACCGCAAACAAGCGGTTAATACGATCGTAATGAGGTCGAGATTTATCGATGGAGATGTCGTTATCGACATTTGCCCAGTCAGCTAAGGCTGAGTTGGACAATAGTAATAGCAAGGCACAACTAAGGCCTTTATACATATTGAATATCTTCATTGGAAGCCTTTTTATTTATTTATAGATTTACGAACTAATTCGTTAGCGACTTTTCGACGGTTCATTAAACCAGCAAAACCTAAAGCAAAAATAGCGAGGCTTGTAGGCTCAGGAACGTCGGTGACAGGTGCAAGTACTTCAGTTAGAGATACGTTGCTAATAGAAAGGGTTGACCCAAAAGTATCAAAATCATCATCGAGTTGAAAATTTAGTGACCAATTAGATTGGTTGACAAAAGAGCTGTCGAGTATGAATTCAAGACTATCAGAAAAGAATCCATCGACATCCATTTGAAACAATGGACCAACATTACCATTTTCATCGAAAAACACTTCGGAATTCGAATCTTTTTGCAGACCTATAAATAAACCTTCTCCCCAAAATGAAGGGTCGAGAGTTGAATTATTTACGCTATCAACACTAAAGTCCATCGATAATAAAAAAGTACTATCATCAGCTCCAAATAGGTCTAGTTTCTGCGACAAACTATTGGCATAAGAATCGCTAGTACCCCAATCGCCAACACTTACATCAGCAGTACATCCCGATGCCGAGCTTGTAGTTGAAAAACTATCATCAAAGGTGGCGTAAGGATCTACATTTTGACTCCAGCCTGATAAACTACAATTCCCAGTAGTACCAAAATTACCATTGGTAATTGACGCCGCTTGCGTCTGTGCTGCAATAATAAGCAAGCTTAATATCGCAATCCCTTGTGTTATTTTATTCATATTCTACCTCAATATTTTTTGTTAGTGCTTTTCAGCTTTATTCTTGAGCAAATAGATATTCAACGTAATCGAAAGAATTTGAACGTTTATTCGCGTGATCGTACTCGTTGAGCTCCGGCAAGGTAATGGACTCCCTGTTCGTCTATTTAAATCAATCAAGTTAAAACGACAAATTTTGAAACTATAAGCAACACTTCATCATCTTGTTTGCCGATAAAATAGACAACAACAATGCGCCAAAATGGACTTTTACAAAGGCGAATTGGAAAAGTTAAAAAAGCAGTGCGCCAACATGGACTTTGTCAGCGACGAATGGGAATTTTATGATATGAATAGTGGGGCGCAGTGAAGTTAAAAAATCAAAAGCTCACTTTTATTAATATTATTTAGCGAAAAAATGATTTTTATTTAAGAAAATAATGAGTAATAGCAATTAGTATAAGAAAGGATCGCTTAGCGTGAATTTAAAGATTTAGAGGTAGAACATAGAATTCAAGAATTGTTATGCCTTTATTAAAATCAATAACGCAGCATGTAAGAGTTTAAAATTCGCATTTCGGGAACTAATAACACGAACTATTGAGTTCACTCTGCTACTTATCAGATAAAAAGTCCTTTATTACTTCTCGATAATTGCGACTAACTTTGACTTGATCGTACTCGCCAAGCTTTAAAAAATACTCACCTTTGGTATGAGGGATAACTTTTTGAATGTAATTAAGATTTACAATTGTTGAGCGGTGAACTCGTTTGAATATTGATGGGTCTAGATCCTCTAACAAGTTTTTTAGCGTACTTCGCTTAATATGAGTAACACCTTGTGCGTGAAGACAACAATAATCTCCTGCGGCGTCAATCCACTCAATATCCACCTGTTTTAATAAGGTAATATCATCTCTTTCTTTGATAATTATTTTATGTTCAAGATTACTTTTATTTTGTCCTTGAGAACTTTGCTTTGAATTATCACTATTTTCTTTTTCATTAATCGTATCTATTGCACCAATAATTCTTGATTTGTGCTCAGTTTCTTCTTCTGTTTCAGAAAGAGCAATAGCTCGATTAACAGCCCGAGTAATTCGCTCTTCATCTATTGGCTTAAGAATATAGTCAACCGCATGCACATCAAAAGCATCTAATGCGTATTGCTCAAAGGCAGTTGTAAAAATGACCAAGGGCACAATGTCAGATTGAAGGTTTTTAATAACACCAAAACCATCTACACCCGGCATTTGAATGTCCAGAAAGATTAGATCTGGTGCCAAGTCCATCGTCTTTTCAATCGCTTCTCTACCGTTCTTACACTCAGCAATTATTTCGATTTCAGGAATTTTATTTAATTTAGCGCGTAAAAGGTTAAGCGCCAAGGGCTCATCATCAACTATTATTGTTCTTAATTTTGGCATAGACTTAACTAACCTTCATTGAATTATAGGCTTGATTAACTATATCAGGTTCATCTTGACTTTCTAGTGGTAATTTAATGGTAGTTTTTAAACCTCCAGAAGGTTTAACATTAATAATAAATGCATAATTATCAGTGTATAACACTTTAAGACGTTCATCGATATTGCGCAATCCAACACCTCGGCCAGTTTTGCTCTTAATTTTATTTCTATCAACACCTTTACCACACCCGGTATCACTTAATTCTAGTACCAACATATTATCAGTTACATCAGCCCACAAACTTATGATGCCACCTTCTTCATTTTGTGCAATAACATGCTTCATCGAGTTTTCAATGATAGGTTGCAATAACAGGCTAGGTATTAACGCAGACTTTGCAGCTTCGGATATTTCAAAATCAAGTTGTAGCCTTTCTCCAAAACGGGTTTTTTCTATTTCTAAATAAAGTTCTAATGCTTTTAATTCAAATTCTAACGCTATTTTAGTATCTGGGTCATTATCTAGAGAATAACGTAAGAATTTACTCAACTGAACCGTCATTCGCTGTGCTTTTTCTGCTAGCTCAGATTCAATCAGAGAGTTTATCGCATTCAATGTATTACAAAGAAAATGAGGGTTTAACTGGTATCGAAGCATTTTTATTTTGGCATCTCTTGCAACGGATTGTGCACTTAACCTTTTTAATTGCTCCGTTTTTGCTTCAGCTTCCTTTTTAAGCATAATTTCATGTTCAAATTGCAACAATTGATAATAGCGAATACCATGAAAAAAACCTGCCCAGCAAAAATAAATAAAGATACTACTAAAATACCAACCGCCGAATTGAGACCAAATTTCATCTGTACCCGTCAGCCTTATGTAGAGTTCGACTCTAATGGCTGTCCAAACAAAAGAAATCAATAACACCGAAGTAATACTTATAATAACTCTTGTTAGGATAGGTGAATTCCAACACCTCATAAAGACCCAATACAATGGCAATGAAAATACTATACCAACAACAGATTGCCAAAATGTATGATTGAGGTGCGCAACATCAATTTGAACATACCAAAGTGTTAATGAAACGAGGCTAATTAATGAAACAAAAGACCAAAAACAAAGTTGTAAAAACCAAAATAAATAAATAGGTTTTTCTAATGTGGAATTAAATTTTTGTTGTAAAAAATGTTCAGACATAAGGACTCCTGAAGGTACAACTTATTATATTACAACTTATGAACAACAGGATCGAATGTAAAAATCCTATACGTCGCATGCATTACCCACTTTAGCGCAAATAGTAAAAAAAAATAAAAGCCATTAATTAATTATCTTAGACTATATAAGCAATAACCCCCGTTTTATTAAAAAGCGGGGGTTATTAAATAAGGCAGTATTGAACAGGTAAACGAAACTAAGTTACATCGTTCTTTTGCTTAATATCTATTACGGTACTAGGATAAATATCTTTCATCACTAACTTGGGCGTGCGATCAACATAAAACAATCCCCAATGCTTTTCTGGCTCTAGTGGATCTGACGAGCCCTTCCATGGCTCATCAAATGCTTCAAAGACAAATGTTAAAATTTTCTCTTGGGTAGTCCATGCAAGCAATTGTTCATAGTAGTGTGCCTGTAAGTCTTCATTAGCATTCCATGGTTCGATTCCACGACCATTTGACGCTGTTGTCCAACCCGCTTCAGTTATAATCACTGGTTTATCAGGGTAGTGGTTAGCCACACTATAATAATTTTGTTTAGTATACTCGAGGGCATCTTCCATGGTACGGAATTCCCATGCAGGATAAGTATGAATAGAAATAAAGTCTAACTCAGCGACTAAAGGCTCCAATTTGTACGTCCAAGGAACATAGTTCTCACAAAAAGTAACGGGTTGCTTAATTTCCTTTTTAATTTGTTTCACATAAGTCACAAGTCGTTCAACAGGTACCATATGATCAGTCCATTCAACGCTAGCCTCATTACCTACAGATACCGAAAACACAATGTCATCATATTTTGTCGATAGCCCGATCATTTTATGAATTTCATTGCAGTTTTGTTGTCTGTTAGCGCTAAGGGTTTCTTCACTAAATTCGGCCCCCCACGGGCAATGAGGATTACTCATTTCAGCAGCCATATCAACGCCAAGCATTACTTTGAAGTGTAATGCTTCTGTGCGAATAACATCTAATACTATGTTAGCGTGTGGTCCGCAATCGTAAATTCTAAGAAAGTGCCAGTTTTTCGCCAAAATAAGTAAATCTTCTTTTACTTCATCATAGCTTGGATATATCCCTTCTCTCGGATTTTGACCATCACGATAACCCGAATAACAAATTGCATTGGCATGATTTAAATTCATAGAACTAATTGTTGCTACTTTATCACTGTGTTTTTTAAACATATTTCAATTTTCCGTCTTTATTCCAAAGTCCCCAATGTGCACCCACACCACCTTCATCTTCCACTTTCCAAGCCTCATCAAAGGATGAAAAATAGAACACATCAATGTCTTCTTCTTCTGCCCATTGATATGTGCCAAGAAAATACTTTATGGCATTTTCATAAGAAGGCACTGCGCCCCATTCTTCAGGACCTTCGTTTGGCCAACCTGTTTCAGTAATAATAACTTTCTTACCATTACCTATTTTGATTGCACGACGATACATATCTTTCATGTAAAGTATGGAGTACTCAAGAGCACATCCTTCCCAAAATGGATAACAGTTAGCCAAAATCACATCACAAGCATCGGTAATATTAGGATGTACTTCAAATTCGTAGTAGGCATCCACATAACCCACTTCTATGTCAGGTAATGCCGATTTTACTCGTTTAATGTATGTTATTAGTTGTTCTTCAGTTAAATCTTCACGAAGTAAAACTTCATTGCCAACGGCAACAATATCGGCGTAACCTTGTCTTGCAACTTCTATAAGGTTATTGATCTCTTTTTCATTATTTTCTAAATCATCATCCAACCACGCACCAACTAAGGTTTTTAGTCCCTGTTGTTTAGCAATTTTTGGAATATTCTCATTACCGTCTGTACAAGAAAAAGATCGAATCCAGTTAACATTTGGCGAAATAACAGCCAAACGCTCTGTTATTTGAGCTTCTGTTATAATGGTTCCTGGCCCTTGCCCTTCTACATAAGGGCTAAAGGAAATACCATGAATTTTATTATCAAGAACCTTAGTAACCGCACTTTTCATTTCTTCTCGAGATGAATGGCCAACATTCATTCCCGCTAAAGACATATGCTTATTGTATTTACTCGACATAGCGTTCTCCAAAGAACACCACTTCATTTTCAAGTGGTGTTTTATTAATGCTTTTATTCAGCAAAAAGTTGAGTTGAATTTAGATTGAGTGAAATTTGACGAATTTGACCATTACGTAAAAATAGGTTTGAGCTTTCCTTCGCGGGTAGCGTTAATTGGCTTAAGCCTTGCTGTGTCCCATCTTTGAATGTAATCGTCAGTGCAGGCTCTTCACTATCACTTAATTGATAAACAACGGGTACCTGACACCAAGTAAAGGCTAGTCCCGATTTAGGTACAGTAATTTCTTGCCAATTATCATCAACATCTAAATATGAAAATGGCGTTGCTTCTTTAACAAATTCACATGAACGTAATAAATTAGTTTGAAATTGAACGACACCTTCTTTGACTCGAATACCCAACTCACCAAAACGGGTAAGTATTTCTTCTTTAACTTGTCCTGTCATCCCTGGTTGTTGAGCACCGGCATGCTTTGGTGTATGAGAATATGGATCAGCAGGAAATGCACCATATTCATTCGGCGTTTTATTAAAACCTAAACCTTCACGCACTCGATAATATAAGTTACCTAAATGCTGGCAAACATCTTTACTCTCGCCATTATCTAATGCTGTGAAAAAGTTTTCTTCTACCGCTAGCAATAACTTGGCAACCATATGCCAATAAATACTGCCTAAACCTTCAAAACCAAACATTCCACCAGAGCGCCCTGTAAACTCCTGATGATTAAAGACTTCTTCGTAAAGCTCTGCTAAAGAAGATCTCGACATCTCGACTAAGTCGCCATAAACACCAGAAAGTGTATCTAGTTCTGCCATTAAGTCATCAGCATTAGTAAGGTCAGCATTGAAGCGATATAAGCCATCACTATCTTGTAAAATAATGCGTTCATCCTGCTCTTTGAGCATTTGCTTTAACAGTAAAACATCTTGAACTTTAGTAGAATCAACACAGTTTTTTTGTAAAAAGCTTGGTAGTTTTCTATCTGGATAAAGCATAAAAGTGTCTTGATCAGCACGATAAACGTCACTTTTAAATAAAGCCTCCACTACCGATATAACTTTTTCAGAACTAAATGAGCCCGAGCTTAGTGCTGCAACCTGCCCTTCCAACATAGGATAAAGGTCATCAATAGTTAAGCTTTCTTGTTCAAAGGCAAGTAAGTTGTAGGCATTGTAAAGGCCATCTTCACGTTCATTAGTGCTTATGGTGTGCTCAATAGCTGCCAACGCATCGTCAAGCATGGACTTTATTTGCTCAATGGGTTGTAACATCTTTCCAGTAAAGGCTTCTTGTTGGTAAATTGTTTCGCGATAACGACTCGATGCTTGTCCAAGTTCAGCTGCGCATTGATAACGTTCATCAGCACTTATCGGTCCATTATTTAATAGCGGACGCACTTTCTTTAACGCATTTGCCGTTTCAACAATCCAATCATTTACTTCTTTAGAGATAATGGTTGATTCTGATTCATTCGTTAGCAGTGTTTGCAAGAAACAAACATATCTGCGTAAATAATATAAAGTAACGACTGATACACCCTGACCCACTAAAGCATTATTGGCATCATTCCATTCAGGCCTTTGGGTGTTTAACCAAATACCTCCGTCTATGACTAAATTACCCAACTTACAAAGTAGCGGTACCATTAATTTTTCAAGTAGGTTAACTTGATAAACGTCGCCACTTGAGTCGAGCATCAACTTACCATCTGCACCTATTTTGCTAACACGTTTTTCAATGCGCTCAGCCAGATCGTCATCATAAGTAACAGTACTTTTCGCATTTTTAACTAATGCATTAAACGGTTTTATTCTATACGGAACATTGGCATAACTAAAAAGTGGCTGTCTTAATAGCTCACTGAGTTTTTCTGGGTGGAACTCTTTTGAAAGTTCCAACATTTTTTGCAAATAAATGATTTGGTGATCACCCCAGTAGCCAATATAACTCCATGGGTCATCTGGCTCTTCAACCTCCCAGTCAATGCCTTCTTTAGTAATTCTATATGGGTTATAGCCATCAATAGTCGAAGCATTAACGAATTTGGCAATCACATTTTCAATAAATTGTGGATAGCTAAATGTTAGCGCTTCCCAATTTTGAAAAATATCTCGCCAATTACCTTGATAAGTTAACAAACTATTGTTGTCGTCATCTTTTAGTTTAATGGCAAACTGATTCCATGGACGACTCGGGTCCCCATGTCTTCGACCAAAGAAAATCGGTAGATATTCATAACAAAGTCGCTCAAGTTGCTGATCTTCCTGTTGTTGAACAACTTCAAGCAACTGCTCGGTATTTATGCTCTCTGGCAAACATCTAAAGAATTCTTGGTGGCGTAAATAGATATCACTATTAAATAAATTAACGGTACTTGAGAAATCTTTTGATGATACTTGGTAATGGTTATCAAAAGCACCACCACGCAATACATTGAATTGTACGTTGGCGTAATGATGTACTGAGACATTTTCTTCTGCAGTCACCTGAAAGGCATCTGCAGTCGCCATAATCCGAGCTAAATTATCTGAGCCCAGCTCAATAGAGCACTTTATGTTGTTTTCCAGTTTTGCGGTATGAGATAACTGACTACGCAGTGCTGTAGCTTGGCTTTGATTTTGCTCTAAATTAGCAACAAATTGCCAGGTTTTATTCTTATGTGGCTCGAGTGCTATAGTTGAGTTAACTAAGAATGCGCCACGAATGCCACGCTTATGTGCTTCTTGTTTTACTGATATCCCTCTTCGAAAAAGCGATAATTGCTCTGAAGACAGTAAAATTTTTGATTGCTCTAAACCCGAACAAAATACAGTGTTTGTTTTTAATGACTCACAAGGCTCTGCTTTATCAGTAATACCTGAATAAAGAGTAAAAAATGCCAACCCTGAACTTTCATCCAATTCAGTCCACTTGTATGCATCAACTAAGTTACTTGAATTAGTTTGCGTAAAACGTGGGGTTCCAGCAGGTAAAATATTTTGAAAACCATCGATAAGATCAATATTTAAAGGCTTGTTTGATAAGTTTACCAACTCACATTGACGTACAAAACCAAACTCTTCACTTGTCGCCCATGTGTACTTATATTTAAGCTGAAGATCTTCATTTATTTCTTCAAAACAAAGCTTATTACCCAATAAATTTTTATATAAATTACGGGTGATTTTATAACGATTGTCGTGTTCACGGTTAAAAGGTTCCCAATTTACAATGTCCCCATCATGTTCTACACGCAATAATGTTTTACAACCGGTGTGAAGATCACTTTCATGAATTCTATCAACCGTGATATAAGGAAATAATGCAGTTTCAGGAGAAACTCTGCCAGCGGTTAATCCGCCCGTTGATGATACAAATAACCAATGATCACTATTTGAAACGACACTGATAAAAAATGGCGCCATCTTGTTAACATTATTAATGGCGTAATATCGCTCACCATCTAACATTATAAATTCACCGGTTGTTTGACTGTTGTTTATTTCACAATTTTTCATTTTAATCCCTACCTAAACTAGAGGTATATCTATACCAAAACCAAATCTACTGGCACGGCATAACTACTTAAATACTCAGATTAGTTTGTACAGTTTTGTTTTTATATCTGTATCTACTCGTTATTTTATTAATACTTTCGAAATGATTTTTTAAGCTACTAATTATGCTAAGTGTTTTTATGCTTTTCTAACCTTCAATAAGTATCAATAAACAATAAATTTATTGTTTGATATTCAATAATTTCATTTAACAATAAAGTAGCCTGAAATAATGACAATAAAAACGAGTTAAGACGGACTGGGTATGCGGTGGATACGACAAGTACTGACTTTTAGCGAGAATATCAAACCAAGAAATTAACCCTATGAAGTCAATAAAATAGCGCTTTAACCATGAAAATTAACATCTTATATAGCTAGTTGTTCACTTCATCTCCCCCTTAGTCCGCTTGAGCGTTTTTCACTATAATTATCTTGTCAGACCTGCAACTTTACATAGTTCCTGATCCTTTTTAATAGTGGGTATAAAATGATAAGAAAGCACTCCATGTTTCAAAAGACGATGCTAATTGCCAGTATTTCTTTAGCTTTAAGTGGTTGTATTACAGATGCTGATGGGCCTGACGCACCTCAAATAATTGATAGAAATAGTGCGCCAGTTGTTGATTCAACTCCCGGACTAACAGCACAAACTAATGTTTCATATAGCTACACAGTCGTGACAAGTGATGCAGATGCTGATGACAGCATAAATTTATCAGCTACTGAATTGCCAAGCTGGTTAAGCTTTGATGCAGCTAGCGGTGAATTATTTGGTACACCATCGTCCTCCGATGTTGGTGGTCATGCTGTCACTATTACGGTAAGTGACGGACAAGACGAAGTTTCACAATCGTTCGTCATTAGCGTTTCTCTTGCCACTTCAGGTGGTGCATGGTCACTGGTATGGAGTGATGAATTTGATGGAACGACATTGAATACCGATAATTGGAATATTCAAACGGGTGATGGCTCTGAGTATGGTTTAACAGCTTGGGGTAATGCTGAGCAAGAATGGTATAAAGCAGAAAATATTACTGTAGCTGATGGCAACCTTGTGATCGCCGCGAAAGAAGAGCCGACCAATGGTTACCCTTACACATCTGGTCGAATGCGCAGTGATAATAAAGTAGATATAAAATATGGCCGTATCGAAGCTCGTGTAAAAACACCTATAGGTCAAGGTTTATGGTCGGCATTTTGGATGTTGCCAACCGATAGCGCTTATGGTGGTTGGGCTTCAGGTGGTGAAATCGATATTATGGAGGTTGTTAGTCCTGGTGAAAATGATGAAGTAACCTACGGTACATTACATTACGGTATGCCTTGGCCACTAAATACAAGTTCTGGAGGAAATGCTGACAGAACACCAATTGATGACTTTCATACCTACGCAATAGAATGGGAACAAGACGAAATTCGTTGGTTTATTGATGATGTGCATTTCGCAACCGTAAGCTCGGATACTTGGTGGAGTTATTTTTACGGCGGTGATGAGAAAGGTTATGTTTCGGCACCAAAAGCGCCATTTAATCAAGACTTTCATCTGTTATTCAATTTAGCTGTTGGGGGATACTGGCCGGGATCTCCAAACGCAGAGACTGTATTTCCTGCTGAAATGTTAGTTGATTACGTTCGTGTTTATCAATGTGACAGTGGTGAAGAGTCCGGTGTAGGTTGTGCCAACAATATCAACTCAACCGTTGTACCGTCAGCGCCAGGTGGTGTGTTTACTGCAAGCCAAACATTATTTGACGATGGTATAAGCGAACTGAGCTGGCAAATAGATGGAGTGCAAATTACTCGAGAATTAAAGGCGAGTATTGCTTGGGATAATGGTGGTATTACATTAGAAGAACAAGATGCAGGTGGTGAGCAAGGCATAGTATTAGATATTAACACCAGTGATAAGGGCAATATTGCTATTAGCTCGGTAGACGGTGAAATATTTGATTTATTTGGCATGGGGAATTCGACCAAGTGGTGGGAGTTAGCTGCGGGTGAGATAAAATTCGATTTATATATCGACAGTGCTGTAACACCAGAAGATAGTACTATAACTATAAAAATGGACAGTGGTTGGCCTGCACTCGGATTCAAATCTTTCGCAGTAGCCGATTTAGCTAAGGATACTTGGATTTCACTTTCAGTACCTATTAACGATCTAATTGCAACACCTGGTGAACAAGCCCTTAATACCTCAGCGGTTGTTAATATATTCGTGATGGAATTTAGCGCTGCAGCGCATGTGCAAGTAGACAATATTCAAGTTGCCTGTGCTCACAAAAATAACAATGGTTGTGCTATAAAAGCACCATCAGTTGAAATAAACACAGACGTACTGGAAGTCTTTAGTGATACTGTTAACAGCGCTGTTTGGACTAATGGTGCTGGCGGCTGGGATAATATTGCTAATACTGATTATTATACTGGCGATACCAGTAATCACGTAACTTGGCAATTAGTTGAAACCGACGAAGCAGAGCATGACACCGTTTTAGAGGTTGTTTTTGATGCTGATGGCGGCGATGGCGTGTTTTATATTCAATCTACTCAGCCTGTTGATTTAAGTTCATTTAGTGAAGGTGATTTGATTTTTGACATTAAAGTGACAGATTATGCCAGCACTACTGGCGGTATCACTTTCAAAGTTGACTGTGTTAGCCCTTGTGGTACAGGCGATCAATCGTTAGGTGTTATTGGTGATGGTGAGTGGGAAACTATCTCTATTCCTGTATCAACCTTAATTGGCTACGGACTAAATATTAGTTCAACTAATACTGGCTTGGTTCTTTTTCCTAAATGGGGAGATCAACAGGGTGTTACGTTGCAGTTAGATAACATTCGTTGGCAAGTCGGTGAAGCTACTCCAGGGGAAGATGTAATACCTGGCGAAAGTTCAACTATAGATTTTGAAGCATCTCCAACAGCTTATGTATTTAGCGATTTTGACGGCGGCGCGGCATCGGTTATTGCTAATCCACAATCAACAGAGTTAAATAGCAGCGCTCAAGTTGGCCAGATGCAAAAGTTCGCAAGTCAAACTTGGGCAGGCTCTACGATGACATTTGCTACCCCTGTGGCTATCCCCTCTAACACGGTTGTTACCATGAAGGTTTGGTCACAACGCGCTGTACCAGTATTGGTTAAATTTGACGATATGAATGCCGAACAAACGGTAAATCATACCGGTTCAGGCTGGGAAGAGTTGAGCTTTGATTTTACTGGCAGCACGAGTACAGGTGAAACTCGACTTACGCTGATTTTTGAAAATGGTGTAATGGGTGATGCCGAAGGTGATGCCGCGAACTGGACTTTCTATTTTGATAATTTCAGTACCTTGTAAGCAAGGTAGCAACTCAAGTCAATAATATTCACTGACTTTAAACTTACTGAGTGAAAAGTAAAATCAGCACCTTATTTGATCTTTTTAGGCAAATAAGGTGCTTTATTTATCTTTAATTAATTTCAATAATTTATATAAAAAAACATCCATATGAAACTTAATCCGTTTAATAACAATCATGTCTCTGATCTTTTAGGCGATACAAAATATGTAGTCATCTGCCTCATTGTAGTATTGATGATAACGCCCTCTGTTTCCGCTGTAGAGCGCTTTGAGCACGGTGACACAACAAACAAGTCAGACACACAGCAAAGCGCTAAAAGCGCTAAAAGCGGTTGGCACATTGATTTTTTCGATGACTTCGAGACTTTCAACACCGACAACTGGCAAGATCAACCAATCTGGGTTAATAACGAGACCCATTGTTATGTTCGAGATAACCAATTTGGTACGCGTGAAGTCAGCAACGGTAGTATCAAGCTAAAGGTAATCGATACAGGCAAGCAGCGTAGTTGTGATAATTTTAACAAACAAGGTGAGCAACATCCGGATACCCAATATGTTGCAGGCCGTATAGCCAGTAAAAACCTCAAGGAATTCGTTAAAGGCAAGTGGACTGCTCGTTTAAGAGTTGAAAACAGCGGTCAATCCGGCATGTTCCCAGCTTGGTGGCTACTCGGTGCTCAAAATAACGAGCCCCCTGTACAAGAGCCTGATGAGAATGTATGTTGGCCGATGGTTGGCTCAGGTGAAATTGATATTTTTGAACATCACAGTGATGGTGGTCCAGATCATTATGCTGCACGAGCCATTGAAAGTACTGGTAAATGCGGAGGCGGGGATTGGCAATCACTCATGTTAGTTCAAGAAGCCCAACTAGCCAAATATCATAATTACTCAGTGGAGTGGGTTGGCGATGATGTTATTTTCCGCCTTGACGAAGTTGAAGTATATCGACTCCCAGAAGAGGCAAATAAACTTGCTGAGCCCTTCTTTGCTATCTTGAATTTTGCCAAAATCAATGATTCCCCCATGACAGATAATTGGGTTATGGAAGTCGATTGGGTGAAGCACGAAGCATGGTTTTAATACGAGTTATAAAAATGGAATCGCGTATAGGTATCATCAAATTAGCTGTGAAATGCAATCCAAATTAGTATTCTAATAACAGACAACAAACACCGGAAAGCCATTAGGGCTAGGAGAAAAGTTACATGATTTCAATGATACAAACCATAGTGTTTTTTTTAACATTACTGATTTCAGTAACTAGCTTCTCCCAAAATCAAGATAAGGATAAGGAATTCACTTGGCCTGAAGGTGGTAAGTTAGCCGTAAGTCTCTCCTATGATGATGCCCTAAATAGCCAATTAGACAATGTAATACCTGAGCTAGATAAATATAACTTAAAAGCATCCTTTTATGTAACACCAAACTCCCCCGTTATAAATGTGCGAATGGAGGAGTGGAGAGCAGCAGCAATAAATGGCCATGAACTAGGAAATCATAGTATTTACCATCCATGTAGTGCTTCATTACCCAATAGGGAATGGGTTCAAAAACATCATGATCTTGATAAGTACAGCATCTCACAAATGATTGAGGAACTGACAACTGCTAACACTTTTTTGAAAGCTATTGATGGTAAAACCGAACGTACTTATACCGTTCCCTGTGATGATTTACTCGTTGGAGGTGAAGAATACCTTAGTAAAGTTTCTCATCTTTTTACTGCGATTAAAGGTCATGGGGCTGACAATAGATTTTCTCTTATATGGGTCCCAATAAATACGACAGGAAAGGAGCTCATTAATTACATTAAAAATATTCCCACTGACGTATTATTAGTAAATATTATTTTCCATGGCGTGGGTGGGGATTATTTATCTATTTCATCTGAGGCTCATGCCGAGTTATTAAGTTTCTTAGCTAAAAGCCGAGATACCTATTATGTCGATTCATATATAAATTTGATGAAATATGTAGATAAGATGGAATAATTGTCGATACACTAACTAATATAAATGAAACGTTCAATTAAGGTCGATACCGAGTTCCTATTAATTAATCGAGGTTTAAGTATGTGTTCAATATCTTTCAATGGCTCTTGGTAAACATATTTTAGCACCCAGTTTGCCGCCATTTCGCCAATATTTTCAACTTGATTATCAATGCTACTTAACTCAGGGTAACTGTATTGCGCTAAAATAGAATTATCAAAACCAATGAAAGAAACATCCCTTGGGATATCAATTCCTTTTTCATGCGCAACAAGCAAAGCTCCAATCGCCATTTGATCATTAGCACAAATAACAGCAGTAAACCCAACGTTGCTGTTAATAAACTTTTTCATTGCTTTACTACCGCATTCTTGATGAAAGTTACCTTGATAAAAAAGAGACTCGTTAAGTGATATGTCATACTCCAATAAAGCCTGTTGAACTCCTAGATAACGACCTTTTGAATCACTTTTTTGAAGTGGCCCTGAAATATAAGCAAAGTTGCGGTGACCTTGTTCTAGTAAATATTTTGCCATGATGTAGCCACCATGTTCATTATCTAAATAAATACAATGATGAGAAATTTCTTCGATATAACGGTTTATCAGCACAAATGGAGTGTTTTTTTTGCTTAGTTCAATTAAATATTCATCACTTAAAGCTTCCACATGTAAAACTAACGCATCACAATTTCGGCTAATAAGAAACTCAATACTTTTCTTTTCAATTTCTTCACTACTTTGCCCTGATGCAACTAAAGCATATTTGTTCTTTGCTCTTAACGTTTTTTCAATACTCCCCATGAGGCAACCATAGAAAGGACCATGAAATTCTGGCACCAAAATACCAACACTATCCGTTATTTGAGATGCCAATGATTTCGCTGAAGCATTTGGACGATAGTTAAGCTGCTCTATAACATCTAATACATTGCGCCTAGTTTTTTCATTGACAACTTTATTATTATTTAATACCCGAGAAACTGTAGCTATTGATACACCCGCAAGTTTAGATACCTCATATATTGTCGACATTTCAAGCCTGCTCTATTTGCTTGAGATCACAATGGATTTTTTCAACCATTTCTTTATCAAGTACATAACAACGCATCACTAACGCTACCAATATTGAGCCAAGAGCGGGGTAAACCGTAAATGATAACAAGATACCTTCTTTAGCTGCTTCCGTTTGCTCTATATCAGCTTGATAGCCATAATACGCAAGCAACCAACCAGCAAACGCACCACCAAAAGCGACGCCTAATTTGATAAAAAACACCACCGCAGAATAAATCATCCCGGTAATGCGAATGCCCGTTTTCCAATGCCCGTAATCGATAGTGTCAGCCATTTTTGCCCATAATAAAGGTGTTGCCATTTGTAAAAAGAAGCTCCAAAAGAAAAACAATGCAAAGGCAATGTAGACGTTCTCTTTAGGAACAAAATAACTAATGATGCAAATAAATGCTGCGATTAATTGAAGTACTATATATGCCTTGATTTTACAAACTTTTTTGGCAAGGGGCTGAGCAAGAGCACACCCTAATATACTGCCAATCATACCGAGGGTAATAAATAGGGTAATTTGCTCTTCAAGATCCAGTACATATTTTACATAATAAATAGCCAACGTTGCTCTGAGAACTTGTCCAGTTAATAAAAACAAACCAGCAAGGCACAAAATACGCCATTGGTCATTTTTCCAAAGAGACTTTAAGTCATCAAAAAATGAAGATTTTTGTTCAACGGGGGGGGCTACTCTTTCATTCGTCCCTTTAAAGCATAATAAAAATAACACCACACCTAAAAGACTCATCGCCATCATGGTTAATTGATAGCCTTTGGCCTTATCACCACCGCCAAACCACTCAACTAACGGCAGTGTACTGGCCGCGACAATGAGTCCACCTAACATGCCTAATACAAAACGATAAGACTGCACAGAAACTCGCTCAGAAGGCTCTGCTGTTAACACCCCACCCAACGCTGAATATGGAATATTAATCGCTGTATAAGCAATCATAAGTAAGGTGTAGGTGACAAATGCATAAACAACTTTGCCGTTATAGGAAAAATCAGGAGTGGTAAATGCCATTACGGATATGATGCCAAAAGGAATAGCTAACCATAGAAGATAAGGCCTAAACTGTCCCCATCGGGTCTTGGTTCGGTCTGCCATAGCACCCATTAATGGGTCAGTAATGGCATCAAAAAGTCGAACCACTAAAAACAGAGTACCCACCAGCGCAGGAGAAAGACCAACAACATCGGTATAAAATATCAATAAGAACATCATCACGGTTTGAAAAATGATATTACTTGCTGTATCGCCTAGACCATAAGCAATTTTCTCACGAATTGTTAGCATCTCTATTCACCTAAATAAATATAAAAATCTTTCAAAAAAAGTAAAAGTTAACCCTCAGTTGCTTCAACCTTTTTTTGAAAGATTTCTCATAAAAGAAAGCCGCTGAACATGCAGCGGCTTTATAGTTTTCAACTCATTTTAAAAAACGTAACGAGCACCAATGTTGTATCTTGCACCGTATTGATTAGCACGAACTAACTGCTCTTCATAACGAACAAAGGTACGTTGAACTTCTTCTGTAACGTTAAGTGCTTCAGCAAAAATGGTGAAATTTTCAGTTACAGAGTAACTTACATTCGCATCTATTTGGAAATACTCTTCGGTATATACAGGTGAGTTATGTTGCTCAAAACCTGAGAAGAATTGATCACGCCAGTTATATGAAATACGCGCAGATAAATCATCGTTCTCATAAAAAGCAGAGAAGTTAGCTGAATTACTCATGCCAGGTAAAGCAAACTCTTGCTCAATAGCATCAGGATCAGGATTTACGTCGCCATGCACAAAGGTAGCATTAGCCATAACACCAAAACCTGACTCACCAAATAGGTGCTGCACAGCAAGCTCTACACCGTACAGATTAGCTGTTTCACCGTTAGTGAAGCTATTTTCTACAAATATAGCCAGTGGATCATCACCATTAGGAGTAATAGGTGTGGTAACTGCAAGTCCCATGTTTTCATTTACGCGAGCAAACACATTAGGATCGGTTGCTTGTATGCCTTCTTCGACAAGTTGAGCACGAGCTTCTTCTGCACGAGCACCATGATATACATCGCCTATGCCACCGAACTCTACTTCATTAGCCGAAGTCGTAATAAAGTTATCGACCATTTTTTTGAAGTAACCAATCGATGCGTAACTGCCTTCATCATAATAATACTCTAATGATAAGTCGAAATTATCAGCAATATATGGTTCTAATCCAGGCGTACCAGTGTTAATAAACCTTTGGTTTAATTTAGGGTTACCTGGGAAGTCCCTTGTTGACGTCATTTTAGAAATATCAGGACGTGATAAAGAGCGAGCGTATGAAACTCGAGTGGTAATTTCATCAGTAACTTCTAAGCCAACATCTATGCTTGGTAAAAATTGTTTCGTTGTTCCGCCACCTGTTGCAGGTGTTGTATCAGCTGATTTTTCGTATGAAAACTCATTGCCGCCAACCCAAATAATATCGGTTGCAAGTTGCTCATTACCAGCAGATTTCACCTCTGACTCTTCATAACGTAATCCGGCCACAATGTTAATTGGCATGCCATTGAATTCATCTTCAAAGTTCAATTGGGCATAAACTGATGTTATCACTTCATTAACACGTGCATCCGAATCAGCATTACCAGACCAAAAACGGCCAGTACCATCAGCGTTTTGGAATTCTTCACCCCAGCTTCCGCTCATACAACAGTCTAACCAACCTTCAGGTACGATTGTTTCATAACCATTTTTAATATAATCAAAGCTTTGATTGAAATAACTTGGTTGCGTAATAGCACCACTATTACCAAAACCATCTAATAAACCGGCAGTACTGCCTTGTTCCCATTGAGCATCATCCCAATATATTGCTGAGCCAAGCCACCAACCTGCTGGTAATTGCCCTGAATAAGCTTTTACCGTTTGGAATTCTTGCTCTGTACGGGCAATACCAAAATTAATACTAGCTAAAGCACCGTCATTGTCATTAACCCAGGTACCCTTTAGCTGAAATTGGTTCATTTCATTTTCTTTGTAGTCATCAGTGACGCCACCAAACAGTGAACCAATATCTGAACTAAGCAATCCTTCTTGAGGGTTACCGTCACCACCGATATAACTCATATCATAAATTGGAATGCCACTACTTGGGAAAACAGAGGTTTTCTCGTCAATATTTGCCGTAGCCGGTCCCCATGGATCTTCACCCCAAAACGAAGTATTTCCGATGATCAAATAAGCATCATTACCTAAACCGGTTCCTTGAGAGGTTGCCGATGAGTCATGATAGTCAAATTTAAACTGTAACGTATCAGTAGCTTGCCATTCGATGTTTAAACCAAGTGATTTGTTTTCATTTTCAAAACCACCACGAGAAACGTTGGTAGCAAAATCACCGCCACTTTCTGTAACAGAAGTATAAGTACCACGCTCATTAACAGTAGCCTCTACAATAGAGCCACCATTGTTAAACCATATACCAAATCCGTTGGCATCAAATTCTGATTCCACTTGCGAATAAGTATAATCAACAGTTGCTGTTAAGGTATCAGTAGGTGCGTATTGTAAAACTAACTGAGCGTTAGTACGTTGACGACTTGTATCTTTAATACCATAACCAGTATTTTGTGGGTACCAAGTTGCCCCATCTTCTCTTTGGTTATTGTTTGTGATATTGCCAGTGCCTGTACCAACATTAGGTATCCAGTTATCAACAGCGGCATTTTCTTCACGGTTATTTCGGTCTTGATAAGAACCCGAAACAAGTACACCAATAGTGTCGTCGGCAAATGTATTACTAAACAACCCTGAAAATTCAGGAGTGAATTTATCACCAACATTTTCTACAGAAGTTTCATGAACAGCTTTAGCGCTTAATACACCTTTAAAACCAGGATTATTAAGTGGACGTGCAGTTTGCATGTTTACCGTGGCGCCGATACCACCGGTAGGTAGGTCTGCTCTAGCAGTTTTATATACCTCAACGGCGCTTACCGAATCAGCGGCAATATTACCAAAATCAAATGCTCGTTCATTAGCACCTGGTGATAAGTTTCCTACAGACGGCATTTGACGATCATTTAGGGTCACCATATTAAATTCTGGCCCCATACCACGTACGGTAATTCTAGCCCCTTCACCATTACTTCTATCGATAGAAACACCGGAAATGCGTTGTAATGATTCGGCTATGTTACTATCAGGGAATTTACCTATATCTTCAGCGGTAATGGCATCAACAACACCATTAGCGTCCCGCTTGATATCCATTGACTTTACTAAACTGCTGCGAATGCCAGTAACTTCAATTACTTCAAGTTCTTTTTCTGGCTTTGCTGAAGCTTCTTCTGCAGCAAAAGCTGGAGTGAAGGCGCTTACGCCTAAAACTAGTGAGAGGCAAGTTGCCAACTTTGTTCTTTTAAATTTACACTGTGTCATATCATTCCCCTAGATGCTCATTAATTCAACATCTTATAATTATGTTTTTTTGCAAATGTATTCCTATGGGCTAACATTTCTTATCGAATAATAGTTATTAATTCAATAAATATTAAATGTTGCCCAAAAATGATACTACTCCTTCAAAATAAGAAACCTAATGTTTTGCGCTCAAACGTTACCTTTTATGAGGTAAAATGGACTGAATAATAAAATATAGCCATTGACATATTTTTTAGCCTCAAATTCATTGCATTTGCTACGCTGAAACGGTCATTGGCTTTCTTTGATAAACTTTTGAGAACGGTACCTACACCTAAAATCTATAATATGAACAATGGCACAAAACTCTATTTTGCAGGAAATATTTTCGTTGTAGATATAAGAAGAGCAAGTGCCTATTTAAGCTTTCAATACATGCTCAATGGGGTTTGGGGATAAAGTTTAGGATTATTACAGGAGGTATAATGTAGAGAAGAAAGAACTAACTGCATACCCAAATAATATTTGAGCATGCAGTTTGGCATAAGGCTCTTTACGATGAAGGTGCTAATTCAGCATTCTGTGAATGTTCGTCATCATCAGCGATCATTTTTCCACGTCTTTTTTCTAGTTTTTGACGCACTTCGGCAGCCATGCTTTCAGTGATAGGGTAAGTGGCAACCATCCAAATGGCAATGACTGAACAAGTTACCGGCACAAGCACATCCGCTAACCGCATGAAATACAACGTCTCAGCTGATTGAGCACCAGCTAGCGCTACATCGAAGCCAGTCGCATTAAGTAAGAAGCCACCTGCCGCCATTGCAGCCGCTAAACCTAATTTAACTACCCACCAGAAGATTGAACCAAACATGCCTTCACGGCGTTCACCTGTATTTAACTCATCAAGATCACACACATCGGCAACCATAGAGCCCATTAGTGTAAATAAACCGCCCAAACCAAAAGCAAAAAATATCGGTGGGATCAGCACTAGTTGTGGATTATCTGGTGTAAAACAAACCCATTTCAGTGCATATCCGAAAATAGATATAACGATAGTAATAAAGAATGCATTTCGTTTACCATAAAGAGTCGACAGCTTGGTGACAATAAAGATAGCACAGGATGTAGCAATAAATGATACCGTGCCGGCCCAACCTACATATTCAGCACCTAACGCCTGATCGCCACCAAACACATAATAAATAATAACGTAACTCTGGAACGATGAAACCATCATAAAGCCATTAAAGACTAAAAATGTTGCTCCACATAAACTAAGAAAGGGCTTGAATTTAAGCGTAATTAAAAATCCTTTAAAAAAGTCTGAGAGTGCGAAAGCTATGCCTTTTTGTTTAGCAGATTGTCTTTCACTCGTTGAAATTTCTTTAGCCGTAAGGATTGGCATATGACGCTCAACAAGAAATATTGCGGGTAATATTCCAACGAAAATAGTAAAAACACCAATGATAAGTGCTAACCAACCAGCTCCCTCTACCATATCGCTGAAAAGTGTTTCATTTTGCATGAACAATAAGAACCATGGCGCAACTAACCAAGCGAATTGCCCCATAAAATTCTGAACGGCCATAATTCGAGTACGTTCATGGTAATCTGGGGTTAACTCATAACCCAATGCAACCCATGGTGTCGCAAATACGGTGTAAGCCAAATAGAAGGCGATAGAGCCAATTAAAAAGAACCAAAAATAAAAGTCTTCACTTTGATCTCTTGGCAATTGCCACAATAGAGTAAAAACAATAGCAGAAACAATTGCACCAATGAATATATAAGGTCGACGTCTACCCCATTTAGACTTAGTATGATCTGAAATATAACCCATTAGAGGGTCGGTAAATGCATCGATAAAACGAGGTAAAGCACCTAATAAGCCAACTAGGGCAGGATTCATCCCTAACCCTAAGTTAAGTACAATAACCATTGTGCTCATTGCTGCACCCAATAAATTATTTATAAATGCGCCAAGTCCATAGATAAACTTTTGAATTAAAGGAATTTTATCTACTTTATTTTTTTCGATAGTTTGGGCCATTTTATTTTCCGTGATTATTCTTCATATATGCCATGTCTATAATGGCCCTAGATATCAGACTATTTAAACCAATAACATTCATTTTCTCCAAAAAACACTATATCACTATGTAAATAACTCAAGACGGAATCGATGAGATGGCCTTTAAAAGACGGTGAAGTGGTCAAAAGTCAAAAAAAACAAACTTAAATCCAGATAATCTACTGATAAGTCCACCTTGGCGTATTTAACTTGTAACCTGAAGCAGTAGTAATAAGCTATCAGAAGAGCATTCATTATTTGTACACGAAATATATCTTCATTAAAAATGACTCAATCAAATGAGTTACATTAAGGGCAGTGAATGTCAGAAAAATCATATCAGCAACTTCGTACATTAAGTATTCCAGATACCGAATCTAGAGTTCTTGCCCTGCTATCTAAAATGACAACTAATGAAAAAATTGGTCAAATGTGTCAACTCTCCGGAGATGAAGGTAAAGTATCAAAAAAATTGCGCAAGGCAATTAAACAAGGTCAGGTAGGTTCAATTCTTAATGAAGTCGACCTTGACACTGTTAATGAACTACAGCGAATTGCTTTAAAAGAATCACGACTAGGCATCCCGTTATTAATTGGTCGAGATGTTATTCATGGCTTTAACACCATTTTTCCAATCCCCATTGCTCAAGCCGCGACATGGTCACCAAAAATTATCGAAAAATGCGCCCAAATCGCTGCAATAGAATCTTCAAATTGCGGTATAAACTGGACCTTTGCACCCATGATTGATATTTCTCGTGATCCTCGTTGGGGGAGGATTGCAGAAAGTCTAGGAGAAGATCCTTACTTATGTAAGACCCTTGCAAGTTCAATGGTAAAAGGGTTTCAAGGAGAGCATTTATCAGACACTAATTCAATTGCTGCGTGTGCAAAACATTTTGCGGGTTATGGGGCAAGTGAAAGTGGCAAAGATTACAATACAACTAATATTCCTGAAAACGAATTACGCAATGTTTATTTTTCTCCATTCAAGGCGATAGCTGACTCAGGAGTTGCTACATTCATGGCATCTTTTAGTGATTTAAATGGTGTGCCTGTTACAGGAAATGACTGGCTTTTAACTGATATATTACGTGATGAATGGAACTACCACGGCCCTGTAGTAAGTGATTGGGAAGCAGTTCCACAGTTGGTCACACATGGATTTGCCTTTGATGATAATGATGCAGCAAGTAAAGCATGTACCGCTGGTATTGATATGGAAATGGCCAGTGATTGTTATTTAAAGCACTTAAATAGTTTGATGAGTGATAACTCTGTTTCTATAGAAGAAATTGACAGCTCTGTAAAACGAATATTAACACTTAAATTTAACTTAGGCCTTTTTGAGTCTGCCATTACAAAACCAAATCAACCATCGAGCATTTTAAATCCACACCATCTAAGTATTGCTAAAGAAGCAGCAATAAAAGGCTGTGTATTGTTAAAAAATGAGAATCATATATTACCATTAAATAAACCAGCAATTAAGACTCTTGCGGTAATTGGGCCACTTGCCGATGACGGCTATGAACAAATGGGCACTTGGGCTTTTGATGGAAAAGCCTACCAAAGCCATACGTGTTTGAATGCACTAAAAGAAATAGCAGAAAACTCATTCAATATAAACTATGCCGTAGGGTTAGAAAACACCCGTTGTAACCATCATGACGGTTTTTGTGAAGCCATTGATGCTGCAAATAAAGCAGATATAGCGGTGATGGTTCTAGGTGAAGAGGCTATTTTGTCGGGAGAAGCACATTGCCGAGCAAAAATTGATTTGCCTGGAGCTCAAGAGCAGCTAATAGAAGCAATCCATGATACAGGTACGCCTATTATTTTGGTGATTATGGCAGGAAGGCCTCTTACTTTAGAAAAAATAATTTCAAAAGTAGATGCCATTTTATTTGCATGGCACCCAGGTACAATGGCAGGCCCTGCTGTAACCGACTTATTGTTTGGGGTAGAAAGTCCGTCAGGAAAGTTACCTGTTACCTTCCCAAGAGCTGTTGGTCAAATCCCCCTTTACTATGCACAAAAAAATTCTGGCCGCCCCCCAAGCGAAGAAAATTTTTTAAATATAGATAATATTAAGGTCAGAGCACCACAAACATCCTTTGGTATGGCTGCAACCTATTTAGATACACATTTTTCTCCATTATTTCCTTTTGGCTACGGCCTGTCCTATGGCCAATTTTGTTATTCAAATATCAAATTAAATAAAAAGGTGATTGCTATGGGAAGTACTATTGAGGTTAATGCAACGGTTAGAAATGTTGGTCATTACAGTGCGGAAGAAGTGGTTCAGCTCTATATCAGAGATCTTGTCGGCAGTGTAACTCGTCCGATAAAGGAGCTTAAGGGGTTTCAGCGCATTTTTTTAGAAAGAGGAAAAAGCATGGTAGTCAAATTTAAGTTACACACTGATGAACTTGCATTTTATAATCGAAAAATGGAACTTAAGCCTGAAGCTGGAATATTTAATGTTTGGATAGGCAGCGATTCAAACGCGAATCTAAAAACTGAATTTGAAGTGGTCAATTAGGAAATTACGGGACATAAAAAGAATATGCACTCAATACTTAGTACTCCTACTGTAAAAGCTAGAGTTGATGAACTCATGTCAAACATGACAATAGCGCAAAAGATTGGACAAATGACACAAGCTGAGCGGCTAAGTTGCACTCCCAAAGAAGCGAAGAATTTTCATTTGGGTTCAGTTATGTGTGGTGCAGGCTCTGTTCCAGGTAATAACAAACTTCAAGATTGGCTAGCTATGGCTGACAGTTATTGGCAAACCTCATCAGAAAAAGATGATCATCATAATGGTATACCATTACTTTTCGGAGTTGATGCTATTCATGGGCATAATAACCTAATTGGTGCGACGATTTTCCCCCATAATATTGGCTTGGGTGCCGCTGGTGATCCTGCTTTAATTAAAGATATAGCAATAATTACCCGTAAAGAAGTATTGGCCAGTGGCCTCGACTGGGTATTTGCCCCCAACCTTGCTGTGGCTAAAAATAATCACTGGGGTCGCTTTTACGAAAGCTTTTCACAATCACCTGTTATAACAAATAAATATGTAAGTAATATAATAACTGGCCTGCAAAATATACCGCAGACAGAAGGTATTATCGCTTGTGCAAAGCATTGGGTTGGCGACGGGGCAACATCTCACGGCATTGATCAAGGAGATGCCAAAATTTCTTGGCAAGAGTTGAATAAAACCCATATAAGTCCATATATTACAGCAATTAAATCGGGAGTAATGACGATAATGGCTTCGTTTAATAGCTGGAATGGAAACAAATGCCATGGACACCAGTTTCTGCTTACCGAGGTATTAAAAAAGCAGCTTAAGTTCTCAGGATTTGTAGTGTCCGACATGAACGGTATTGACTACCTTTCAGATGATTTCTACTTATCAATTGCACAAGGTGTAAATTCAGGTATAGATATGTTTATGGTTTCAGATAATTGGCAACAATTCATTAGACACATACATAACCATGTAGAATTAGGAACAATATCCATATCAAGAATCAATGATGCAGTGCGTAGAATTCTTACAGTAAAAGTCGCTACGGGATTACTTGATGCATCGACACCAAGTAAACGAAAATGGGCAAATCATAAAAGCTTCGGCTCTATAGAACACCGAAAAGTAGCACGCGAGGCAGTGAGAAAATCAATAGTATTGCTTAAAAATTATCAAACACTACCTTTGAATAAGGCCGCGAATATTATAGTGACTGGAAAAAATGCCGATAACATTGGTCATCAATGTGGTGGATTTACTGTCGATTGGCAAGGTGTTTCAGGCAACGATGATTTTGAACAAGCAACCTCAATTTGGCAGGGCATTAAAAATATTGCACCTAATGCCATATTAAAAAAATCACTCAATGATATTGAGGCAAAAGATCATGACATTGCTATAGTAGTGGTTGGTGAAACTCCTTATGCTGAAGGATTTGGGGATATTAGAGACAACGATAATCTTATTATAGAAGCAGGATCACAAATAAATGGCCAAATTAATATTTCAGACCCTTATGGCAGTTCGATAGAATTACAAGAATTACACCCTGAAGATTATGCAACAATTAAAGAACTAAAAGATATAGGATTACCTGTCGTCGTCATTTTGATATCGGGTAGAACACTAATTATTAACCCAGAACTTGAAGCGGCTGCAGCTTTTGTCGCAGCTTGGTTGCCAGGTACAGAAGGACATGGAGTTAGTGATGTTATCTTTGGTGATTTCAATTTTCAGGGAAAACTATCTTTTGATTGGCCCCAAACAAAATCAAAAAATTCCCCAACCTTATTTCCACAAGGTTATGGGTTACGATATTAATATATAAAAACAAGTACTTTCAGAGATTATGCGATGCTAACCCCAAAAATAACAACTCATTTATTGCTATGTTTAACCCTCTTTTCAGTTTGCTCTCCAGCTGAAGAGGTTCCAAAAAAATCAATAGAAAAGGTTAATGACAAAGAAGTAGTAAATCAATATTGTGGTGTGTGTCATAAAGTACCGCCAGCCTATCTAATGCCGAAAAGAAACTGGCCACTTGCAGTCAGAGCTATGGCAAATCTTTCAGCGAAACGATTGGGGAAAGAATTTATCTCTGAAGAGGTGGGCACCATTATCTCCAATTATTACGTGAGAAATAGCCCTGAATATCTCCCTGTTTTACCCTATACGCCCAGTGTGTCTTCAAGCAGAACATTTCAAAAGATAGATGTTCCAAAAAAATCGTCTTTTCCCTTGGTTGTGAATGCTAAATCTATAGATATCAATTTAAAATCAAGTAAAGAGTTATTGATTAGCGATGCTGAACGAAATGAAATTATTATTTTGAGCCAAGTTAAAGGAGAATGGCAAGAAACATTACTGACTAAGGCAAACGTGCCGGTAAACACCGAAGTGGTTGACTATGATAATGATGGTGATCAAGACATAATTGTTGCAGTTTTAGGTGACTTCCCTCCTTCAGATAAACTTGTCGGCGAGGTTGTTTTACTTACTCAATTAACCCCAGGGAAATTTAAACGCAGTGTTTTACTCAATAATGTTGGTCGAATTACCGATGTAAGTGCTGTTGATTTAGATGGTGATAAAGATCTTGATATTGCTGTTTCAATATTTGGCGGTGGTTTTGTTGGTGAAATTGCATGGTTAGAAAATACCGGCAATGGTTTACATAAAAGGCACACCATTTTAAAAGGAAGTGGGGCACTAAATGTTATACCTGCTGATATTAATAACGATGGTAAAATTGACTTAGTTAGCTTAATTGCCCAAGAGCATGAAGTTATTATTGCCATGATCAATAAAGGCAATGGAAAGTTTCAACAAGTTCGACTTGGCCAAGCTCCTCATCCAATGTTCGGCTCTACAAGTATGAAACTGGTAGATATGGATAATGATGATGATCTAGATCTACTTTTCACCAATGGTGATGCAAATGACCTACAAATGGATCCAAAACCCTATCACGGTGTACAGTGGTCTGAAAATAAAGGTAACTTAACATTTATTTATCATGATATTGGCCGATTCTACGGTGCATCAAATGCCGTTGCAGGAGATCTAGATAATGATGGCGACATTGATGTCGTTGCCAGTAGCTGGCACAACTACTGGGAGGATCCTCAACGACAAAGTTTGATTTGGTTTGAAAATAACGGAAAACAAGAGTTTATTCGCCACAACATCACTAATAGTCCCCGTAGTATCGTGTCTCTTGAATTAAAAGATATTACTGGTAACAACCACCTAGATATAATCGCTGGCGTATTTCGTATGGACTTAATGATTGAAATGGTTATGGCTGCACAGCAAAAAAATAGCAATCAACCTAGCAAAAAAACTGAAACTGAAACTGACGCCTTAAATGTTGGCATCGCCATTTTTGAAAATAAAAAAACTTAATAAATGACAATATCACTAATGAATAAAGAAAAAATATTCCTATTATCCGCCCTATGGTTAGCACAAGTGCCAACTAAAGCATCTGAAAAAATAGAAGTTTTCACCGTTACTGGAAGTCATATTAGTCATAATATTGCCAACAATATTCCAAAAGTAACCATAGATTCCCAAAATATTGCCGCACTTGCGCCAAATAGCATTGCTGATATTTTAAGCACTGTGCCCGGAGTTGATGTTTTTAATCAAGGAGGGATTGGTGGGTTAACCTTTTTATCATTAAGGGGTGGTGATCCAAACTTTGTTGTATTTATGATTGATGGCGTCAAGGTAAATGACCCTACCAACAGTCGAGGCGGCGCATTTGATCTTGGAACTATAGACCCTGCTATTATTGAAAAGATTGAAATATATTATGGCAGTTTCTCAACTATTTATGGTAGTGATGCACTTTCAGGTGTAATAAGTATTACTACTAAGAAGGCTCAGGATGGGGAACTTGCTATAGCTAGCATAAAAGTTGGCAGTAACAATATGTTAGGGGGTATGCTTCATTTAAACACTGATGTAGCAAATATTGCTAATTTAACTGTAACTGGCACAGTTCAAAATCGAGCCGAAGGTACCTTTGGTGATGACTTTAAACGTAATATATTTAATACCAGCCTTAGCTCAATCAATAATATCAATTCGCACTGGCAACTTGGCTTTTATTCATCTTCTGGCCTATCAAAATATTTTCCTGAAGATAGTGGCGGAAACCGACTAGCTATAATTAGAACGCCCGAATCTAGAGACTATAGCCAACAAAACTATTTTGCTAATTTACTCCAAAACATAACACCAAAGCTTAACGTAACTTTATCTACCGCTCTCGCCCAACGTAAAGAAACAATATCCAACCCTGGTATTGCCGCTGGTTTATTAGATCCCGTACCTGCTATAGATTCTATTAGTGACTATAAACATTGGGATATCAATAGCGTTGCTACTTACCAAATAAATGATAATGCATTATTGGCCATTGGTGCTTCATTGACTCAAGAAGATGGTAGTATGAACAGTAGCATTGACTTCGGCTATCCAGTTCCTGCTAATTACATCCTAAAACGTACAACTAAAGCTATTTTTATAGAATCATCAATTAATGTTACAGACAAAGTTAATATGACTGGCAGTTTTAGACATGACGATGCAGAACAACTCAATATAGACACCATACGATTTACCACTAACTATCAAATAGATAATGCAAGCTCCCTTTCTGCTGAATATAGTGAAGGATATAAGCTACCTAGTTTTTTTGCTATCGCTCATCCATTTGTAGGCAATCCACAACTAAAACCAGAAACAAGCCAAAATTACGATGTGACACTTGAACACGCCTTATCAGAAAAGTTAAACATGCGCTTAAGTGCCTACCAAAACACCTATAAAAACCTTGTAGATTTCGACCCTGAATTATTTACCAATGTTAATCGTTCAGAAGTTAGAGCCAGGGGCACAGAATGGTCGGTTGATTATGATGCATTAACTCAGCTTAATATCTCAGGAAATATAAGCTATGACAAAATAAACACTTTTGAAGATAATGTAGTATTGCGACGTAGACCCGAATGGAAAGGAAATTTACAATTCAATTATCAACCACTTAAAACCGTATCATTGATAACTCATTTAGCCTATAACGATAATTATTATGATAGCTCTATCCCTACAGGAATGGTCAGCATGGAAGGTGGTTTTCAAATGAATGTTTCAATGCTTTGGCAAATTAAGCCCAAAATAGCATTACGTTTTGCGATTAAAAATATTTCAAATAGTAAAACAGAACGAGCCATTGGTTTTGAAAATGAAGGTAGAAGCCTAACAGCAAGCCTTTCTTCAAATTTTTAATAAGACAACACTAAAGGATCAGCTTTCTTTAAGCAGTATGTTGTTACTGAAACTTCTCATAACATGAAGGTATGATGCATTAAGTGAAATAAATTCTAAGGCACATTGTGCCCCTTTGCGCCTTAGAAATAGGAAATTATGTCAGCTATATGATCGGAAAGTTGACGTTAACATTCAGGAATGTATTTATGTCTCGAATGCGTACTTTCCAGACGAAACTATTATATATAAATGAATAAGTCGCTATGTAATAAATACAATTGAATTAATTGTTTACCTGAATATTTGGCAGCTGCCACTGCTCAAATAGGCCATCACTATTTGTGGTAACCATCTTGCCTTGCTCTGAATAGGCAACACTGAGCACTGAAGCTCTTCCTTTTGTCGCTTCAGATTGCCATTCAGCCATCAATACACCGTCTGATACTCGCCATAGTTTAATAACCTGCTTAGGAGAACCCGTTAATAATAGTGTATTGTCAGCTGAAAAACGTGAATCATTAAATTCAAAAAATCGTAAATTAGTATCAAGCTCCGCTATCGATTTTCCCCTTGATAAGTCCCAAAAAGTACGATCTTTTATCGCGTCTAAGGTAAAACCAAGCTTACCATCAGCACTGATACTGACATGATTCACTCGTGAGGCATGTTTAAATTCATGAATATTATTTCCAGAGTCTGTTTGCCACAACATGGCTTTTTTATCACTCGAGCCAGTAAAAGCTATAGCGCCATCATCGGATAAACTTACTGAATTAATATCTAAACGGTGTTTTTCAAACGTAGTTACCTTATTGCGTTTAACATCAATAATGCTAGCCTCACCACTTCTAAAACCTAATAATATTTTGTCGCCGTTTGCTGATATATCCATCTCATTAATGATATGCCCTTCTACCCCCCATTCACCAAGCTGTTGCTTGCTTTGTACTGAATGTAAACGCACAGTCATTTGGTTAGAAGTCAGATAAAATTGATTGTTCTCACTAATATCAAGCAATTCAATAAACTCAGCTTCATTACCTGTTAAGCAATGTGATGGTGATTCCACCTGCTTATTGTTCCATAAACAAACAGTTTTACCATCCGCCACCAGGTTAAATTGACCATCTTTTGAAAGTGCTGATGCAGTGATGATATTGTCACTATGGCTTAATGCTGATAATGATTTGCCTGTATGTACCTCTTGTTGACTACAGCCAAAAAGACTTAATGTGCAAACTGCACCTAGTAATGTGATCAATTTGATCATTATTAATAATTCCTTAATAAATTTGACATGACATAGAAAATTAACCATGACGATTAATACCAAGTTGATTAAGCTCTTTCCCACTCAGCGAGAGGTAAAAGGCTAAGAGGCAAGGCATTGATTGAAGAGAATGGTTATTCCCTTCTCAAAATCAATAACGCAGCATGTAAGCCTTTTATGCTCGCCCTTGGGAGCTTACTCGACGCCCACTAACTTCGTTAAATTCATTTGATTTAGAGTGACTAAACCGAAACGAATTTTCCTTGTTATTGAACATCGAGTAAAGCTCTGAGTTGGGAAGAAATTTAATCAAATTGGTATAAACACGACTATAAACGATATTACCTGAGTCTAAAATAAATAGCGCTATTATAATATGCCAGAATTAGATTACTCTCTCGTTAATAAGTATACTGATTAATTAACCCCTTAATTCTCAATCACAAGGAAGTCAGCATGGAAAGCATAGCCTCTCATTTATCACTCAATATTTCATCATTAGCTACCAGCTCCCCTCAAGTGCCTACATCTCAAAAACTTACACCTCAAGAAACTTCAGAGAGTGTTAGTAATATTGAAAAAAGTAAACAGTTGCAACCAGACCAACTGGCTTTATCTGAAGAAGCGAAAGCAAAATCAACTGAAGCTGAAGAAAACGATGAAGATAAAAAGAATATAGATGCGAGCAGTTTAGGTAATGTTATGACTGCAGAAGAAGCTGCTGCCGCAGAGAAAGCACAAGAGAGTGAGCTCGATAAAGAAATTAGAGAGTTATCGATGGAGATTTTAGAGTTAAGTGTACAGATTCAAATGCTACAAGACAAAGAAGATAAAGAATCAGTTAAAGAACGACGATCACTTGAAGTCGATTTAGCAATCAAAAAAGGCCAGCTCGAAGCGGCTATGGATAGAAAATTACAACAGGCTGCAGCAGGCGGCTAGTCCCGACTAAAGCAATCAACGTACTTCTAGGAAAACTATTTAATTAGTTGTCCAGCCCCTAATTCATCATAAAAATACAGGAACATATATGCAAAGTTACCTTAAATACATCATTACAATGTTTGCCCTAGGCATAGCTAGTAATGCATTTGCCACGGACAAACCCAATATAGTTTATATGCTAGTAGATAATTGGGGGTGGGGTGATTTAAGCATTCAAGGCAGTACCATTCAAACGCCAAATATTGATGATTTAGCCAATGAAGGATTACGCTTAACTAACTTCAATGTGCAAAACCAATGTACTCCAACACGCTCTGCATTACATACTGGACGGTTACCTATTCGGACGGGTAATCAAAAGGTTCCTGCTCCTGGAGAACCCGATGGGCTTGCTTATTGGGAATACACGCTACCTGAGCTGCTGTCTGATGCCGGTTACCATACCTCACTTTTTGGTAAGTGGCATGTTGGCGCTAATATTAAAAAACTACCTAATTATCAAGGTTATGATTACTTTTGGGGCACACAAGAAGGTACTAACGCTGCAGGTTACACAGCAACACCCCAATGGGATCCAATAGTAGCAACTACGCCTTATATTTATGAAGGCGTAAAAGGCAAAGATGCAAAAAAAGTAAGAGTATTTGATATACCAGCCAAAGTCACTTTAGATCGTGAAATAACTAATCGCGCCATAGCTAATATTAAAAAGCAGGCCAAAACCGGCAAGCCTTTTTACAGCTTTGTAGCCTTTACCCACTTCCATCCCCCTTTCACTGTTCATAAGGACTTTAAAAACGCTTCTAAAGCTGGTATTTATGCCGATACGCAAATGGAAATTGATTACAACATAGGCTTAGTTTTAAAGGCGATAAAAGATGCAGGCATTAATGACAATACGATAGTTATTTTAACCGGTGATAATGGCGCAGGTAACTTTCCTCAAGGATCAGCGCTTGCTGCTGGTGAAGACGGTGGTGGTGGCTCAAATGGCCCTTGGCGTGGTGGTTTAAGTACCGCCTATGAAGGTGGTTTACGTACACCGGCTATGATCCGTTACCCAAATAAAATAAAAGCAGGCCGTGTCTCAGACGAAATAGTCGGTGATATTGACATGTATAACACCATAGCTAGTTTTGCTAATGCCAAAAAGTTAATACCCACTGATCGCCCAATTGATGGGGTTGATCAAAAAGACTTCATCTTAGGAAAAAAAGAAAAATCGAACCGTGAACATTTTATTGTTTTTGTAGGTGATGATTTATTTGCCATTAAATGGCGCAATATGAAGATGCATTTTATGGCGACTGAATCCACCCATTCAGTCGTTAAGAAATTTACCTTTCCACAATTGTTTGATATTAAAAATGATCCTAAAGAAGCCTATGAGCTTTGGGGCAATCAAGGTTATGTTCATGGTTGGGTAATGGAGCCAATTATGAAGCACATTGTCACGTTAAAGCAGAGCATGGTCAAATATCGAAATATTAAACCTGGAGAAGAGTTTACCGGTTATAAAAATAGTTCCGCACATGATTGAAGACAAATTTTTTACTGAGTTAAACAGATAGAAAAGAACAATGGCCTGTAACAGACTTTGTTATAGGCCACGATATTTTCATATTAAAGCCAATTTTATTCATACCTGTTTTGTCTGTCGATTAATATCCCAAACAAGTTTTCAATGCATGTTTCAAGGTTTAACCGAGTTAAGCTGTTTAGCTAAAACGTTTCACCTAGATTAGCCTTACCCAGTGTAATTAACTCAACATGGGTAATTTTAAATGGCTGTCCCCATTGTTGGATAGTCGCCATGTCTTTAATTAACTGACCTTGCACTTTAAGCACAGTACCGGGTAACTGATACTCTTTGGCGAGATTCATTGGCAACAATTTATCTCCAGTCTTAGCAACCAAACCATAGAAGCCACCTTCAAAATCATAATAATTCACGGTAACTTCTTGCCAATTTTTCTCTTTTGTATCTTTCACTTGGCTATTGGCCTCTTTGAGTTGTGCTGGTGCTTTACGCTGCTTATTACTTTCTTGCGAACATCCTGCTAAACACAAAGAGAGTATAACGCTGAGTAATAGCGGTAGTGCTAACGTTTTATTCATAAATTTTGTCCAATAAAAAAGGTCACGGTATTATCAATACCATGACCTTTATTCTATAACTTGTCAAAATAATCAACTATTAACAATATTATAAAAATACGACATATGTAATATGCAAACTAATGATTCTGATGATTAATCCATATAATTTTCTGGCATGTCTAACGCAGCTACACCTGAGTCTACTGCGGCTTGTGCTACAGCTTTTGCTACAGCAGCACATAAACGTGAATCCATAGGTTTAGGAATGATGTAATCTTTACCAAAAGTAAGTGATGTTACGCCACTGGCTTTCAATACTTCAGCAGGTACAGGCTCTTTAGCCAATGCTCGAATAGCATGTACCGCAGCAATTTTCATCTCATCATTAATTTTACGCGCGCGAACATCTAAAGCACCACGGAAAATAAATGGGAAACATAAAACATTGTTAACCTGATTAGGATAATCTGAACGACCTGTTGCCATAATTAAATCATCACGTACAGCAAGTGCCAATTCAGGCTTAATTTCAGGATCAGGATTCGAACAGGCAAATAGAATTGGATTATCAGCCATTTGTTTAACTTGCTCTTGATTTAATAGATTAGGACCTGAAACACCAACAAATACATCTGCACCAATAATTGCATCATCTAATGTGCGTTTATCTGTATTGTTAGCAAAGAGTCTTTTATATTCATTTAAGTCATCACGACGTGTATGTACTATACCTTTAGAGTCAAGCATATAGATTTTTTCACGTTGCGCGCCACACTTTATTAATAATTCCATACACGCTATTGCCGCAGCACCTGCACCTAAGCAAACGATGTTAGCCTGTTTGATATCTTTACCTTGAATATCTAACGCATTCATCATGCCTGCCGCAGTTACTATAGCCGTGCCATGTTGATCATCATGAAAAACAGGAATTTTACAACGTTCTATAAGTGCTTTTTCGATAGCAAAACATTCAGGTGCTTTAATATCTTCTAAGTTAATACCACCAAAACTGTCAGCAATACTAGCCACAGTATTAACAAATTCATCGATTGTTTTATGTGTTACTTCGATATCAAATGAATCAATATTAGCAAAACGTTTGAATAATAACGACTTGCCTTCCATAACGGGTTTTGAGGCCATTGGTCCTATATTACCCAAACCTAGCACTGCAGTACCGTTACTAATGACTGCAACCGTATTACCCTTTGCTGTGTATTTGTAAACATCTTCAGGGTTTGCCGCAATCTCTCTACATGGCTCTGCCACACCGGGACTATACGCTAATGATAAGTCGTTACTCGTTTCGGCTGACGTTGTTAAGGCAACGCTGATTTTTCCTGGTGTAGGAAAGGCGTGGTAATCCAAAGCTTGCTGGCGTAAATCTGTCATGAGAATTCCTAATGCGTTATTAATAAGGTTATTTTTGTTGTTTTGGTAAGTAACACTATTATTATCTTTTTATTATAGTTGTTATTAAAGTAGCTTTTACTTACTGATACCCAAGCTACTTGAAGCTGAATTTTCATATAACTTGGGTATATATGGTATTGCAAATGTCTAGCTCAATACAAGTCCGTTTTACTATATAACATCGATGTAAGCTATAACAAATAAGAGGTACACCCTAGCCTAAAGGAATATTTATTTGATAAATATTGGCTATTTCATTTAACTAATCAGGTAGAAACTAAGCTTTGACTAGTGCTACGGCCGATTAATGCCATTAAAAGAGCTTATCGGCCAGTAAGCTATATATAGTGGAGTATGATAATCGAAATGTATTAATTTACACATCCGATCACTTTCATAATATGATTATATTCATAAATTTTTTCCAAAAAAAAGTCCAGCACTTGGCTGGACTTTGTTATTGAATAATTATCATACCTTATCTTTATGAGATAAAGCAGGAGAGCATCCTTTAAAGGAAAGGATTCACTTTGATAATCGTTTCAACACGATCTGGACCTGTAGAAATGATATCTACTGGAATACCGGTAATTTCTTCTATACGCTTGATATAAGCAAGTGCATTTGCAGGTAAAGCTTCAACTGATGTTGCACCAACAGTGCATTCAGTCCAACCTGGCATTTCTTCGTATACTGGTGTGATTTTTTCATAACCTTCAGCAGCCGTAGGTGGCACAGTGATAATATCACCCGCTTCAGTTTTGTAACCAGTACAGATTTTTAATGTTTCTAAGCCATCTAGTACATCAAGCTTAGTTAAACAGAAACCTGTTACACTATTTACTTGAATTGCACGATGCATAGCAACAGCATCAAACCAACCACAACGACGTTCACGACCAGTAGTAGCACCAAATTCATGACCTACAGTACCAAGGTGATTACCAACTTCATCGTCTAATTCTGTAGGGAAAGGACCAGAGCCAACACGTGTAGTGTAAGCCTTAGTAATACCTAAGATATAATCTAAGTGGCGAGGACCAACACCACAACCAGTAGCAACGCCACCCGCAGTAGTATTTGAAGAAGTTACGTAAGGGTAAGTTCCGTGGTCGATATCAAGTAAAGTACCTTGAGCACCTTCAAACATGATTGACTCGCCTGCAATGCGGGCTTGGTCTAATATTTCAGAAATATCAGCAGTCATCTTTTTGATGGTATCAGCTACAGCTAATGCGTCAGCTAGTACTTCTTCATAATTTACTGGCTCAACTTTATAGTAGTTAACTAATGAGAAGTTGTGATATTCAACAATTTCTTTTAGTTTTTCTGCAAAAGTTTCAGCACAGAATAAATCACCAACACGTAAACCACGTCGAGCAACTTTATCTTCGTAAGCTGGACCAATACCACGACCTGTAGTACCAATAGCTTTGTTACCACGTGCAATTTCACGCGCAGCATCTAAAGCATTATGATAAGGAAGAATTAATGGACAAGCATCGCTGATAAGCAAACGTTCACGTACAGGTACGCCTTTTGCTTCTAGCATAGTGATTTCTGTCATTAATGCTTTAGGACATAACACTACACCGTTACCAATCAAGCATTTTACGTTATCACGTAATACGCCAGATGGAATAAGATGTAATACGGTTTTTTCACCGTCAATTACTAAAGTATGACCAGCATTGTGACCGCCTTGATAACGAACTACGTATTTAGCTTTATCCGTTAGCAAGTCAACGATCTTACCTTTACCTTCGTCACCCCATTGAGTGCCGAGAACAACTACATTTTTGCCCATGTTTTTCTATTTCGTAAGAAAATTAGGCGGGGATTTTACCAAATAAACGAACGTTGTCCAACAAAAAAAAGCAGCTTTTTAAGCTGCTTTTAATATAACCTATAAAGTTAATAGGTTAGCTTGAAAATTATTCGTAGCCCCATGGCGCTTTTGGCGTATTAATTGGCTTAGTTAAATCAAAATCAACTCTAAATTCTCTACCTTGTCGTATCAAACGATAAGTAAACTTTTCTGGGTAAATATACATTTGCCAAGTATTACCTACAGATTGTGGAATACCTTGTTCAACAAAGAGTTCTTTGGAATATTGATCAGCTGGAAATGACTGCATTTGTGGCCAACCGGCATCATTGGTATGGCCGCCATACATGGTTGATTTATCATTGCTGCCATCCTTGTGCCTGTGATCATGCTTTAACGATAAACCTGAGCCAGTTTTAGTAATAATCCACGTCCGTGAAGAATCATCACCGACATGAAATGGCACTTGTAATTGACTGTCAGTACACTTACGCACATGCATCACTAATTTTTTATTAGCAAAGCTACCTCCTGCGGCATTATCAACAGTTACCTTGCCTTCATACGACTTACCACAATGTTTACTTATACTGTTAAAGAAATCATCTTGTGTCTTGATTGAAACTAATGGTGCTTCAGCAGCCATCAGTGTTGCTGTAATTGGAAGTGATACGATTACTGCGATTATGTACTTTTTAATGCTCATATTATTACCTTATTGAGATGTATATTTTATTAACTTTGGAAGTGTAACTTACTTACCAAGAGCTATTTGTTTTTTGTTCAGAGAATATAGCAGAAGTTAACTTATCCCTTTGTTTCATAGTGTTCTTTATACCAGTTACTTTGCAGCAGGTATAAAAAAGCCAGCAAATAAGCTGGCTTCTTTTAATAACATCTGATTAATGTATCATCGATTATTATTTCTTAGCTTGACTACCGTCTTTTAAGAAACGGAAGAATTCACTATCAGGTTTAACTACCATGATATCATTTTTACTGCTAAAGCTATTTTCATAAGCTTCAAGGCTACGGTAAAAACTATAGAACTCAGCATCTTTGCTATAAGCATCAGCATATACTTTAGCTGCTCGTGCATCACCTTCACCACGGACGGTAAAGGCATTCTTTTGTGCTTCAGCTAACATGATTGTTACTTTAGCATCAATAGTTGCACGAATGATTTCCGCTTGCTCTTGACCTTGAGACCTATGCTCTTTAGCAACCGCAGTTCGCTCAGCACGCATACGTTCATAAATAGACTGACTTATCTCGGTAGGTAAGTTAATCGCCTTAATACGTACATCAACAACTTCTATGCCTAAGTCTTCACGACTACTCGCTGCGCTTTCTAACGCTTTACTCATTATCGCTGAACGATCACCTGAGACGATTTCTTTAATCGTTCGATTACCAAATTCAGTACGTAAACCATTATTTATTTTCTGTTTAAGTAATGCGCGGGCATTATCAACAGAGCCCGATGTACGTAGGTAATAAGTAGAAAAGTCAACAATACGCCATTTTGCAAAAGAATCGACTATTAAATCTTTTTTCTCTGCGGTTACAAAGCGATCTGCTGGTTCATCTAATGTTTGAATACGCGCATCTAATTTTTTAACGGTTTCAACTAATGGCCATTTGAAATGTAAGCCAGGCTCAAATACCATCATTTCGTCTGTGACACTATCACGCTTAATTTTTGAAAATTGAAATACGATACCGCGTTGGCCTTCGTAAATAACAAAAACTGAAGATACTGTTAAAATAAAAAGTGCCGCTATTATAGCAATGATAAAATTCTTCATTTGTTAGTTACTCCCATTACTAAATCGATCAGAGCGACCTGATGAAGAGGTAGGTGAGGTATTAACGTTAGGCTCATTTATTGGAGCATAAGAAGTTTTACCACTACTACGATGACTACTATTACTATTATTTTGCTGCTGGATTATTTTATCTAAAGGTAAGTACATCATGCTATTACCTCCATCAACATCAACCATAACTTTACTAGTATTACCGTACACTTTTTCCATGGTCGCGATATATAAACGCTCACGAGTTACTTTAGGTGCAGCTTGGTATTCAGGTAAAATTTTCTCAAAACGAGCAACTTCACCTTGCGCATCAAGGACAATTTGACTCTGATAAGCCAGTGCTTCTTGTTCCATTCGTTTCGCACGACCACGAGCACGTGGCTCTATACCTCGAGCATAAGCTTCAGCTTCACGTAAAAAACGTACTTCATCTTCTTGTGCTGAAATTGCATCATCAAAAGCATCTTTCACTTCATTTGGTGGACGAGCATCTTTAAAGTTGACATCAACAATGATCAAACCAAGGCTATAAGGAGAAATTATTTTATCTAATTCTTCCCAAACTTGCTGACGAATTACTTCACGTCCGCTTGTTAAGATATCGTCCATATCAGCATGACCGACAACATAACGAAGCGCACTATCAAGGGATTGATTTAAACTATCTTCAGCATTGGTAACACTAAAAACAAAATTACGAGCATCAACAACACGATACTGAATTTCCATTTCAACGCGTACCACATTTTCATCTTTAGTTAACATAAAGCCAGATGAAGGCATAGCACGTGTACTTTGCATATCAACCGGAATAATACGGTCGACAAATGTCCATTTCCAGTTAATACCTGGCTCTACCGTTCCAGAGTATTCTCCAAAACGTAAGACAATGCCTTGCTCAGCTTCTTTAATAGTATAAAAACCACTAAAACCATAAACAACTGAAGCAACAACAAGAAGAATGGAGAAACCTATACTGGAAAAGCTTTTACCCGACCCAGATCCACCTTTAGTTGTTTTGCCACCAAAGATCCCAGTAACTTTTTTACCAAGATCATTAAGTAGTTCATCTAAATCTGGTGGCCCTTGATTCTTGCCACCTTTATTTTTCCAGGGGTCTTTATCATCATTCCCCGGTTCGTTCCAAGCCATATTGTTCTCCACTAAAATCGGCGAAAGTTAAGTTATCGCCCCTACAATTAAAATTCATTTAAACTAATATACAATATAATCAACTAACTCACTGTACTTAGTAGCAATTAACCTTTCCCATTCACGTGATGGCATATTAACTTCAAGGTGACAATTACCTTGCTCATCAAAAGCCTCACTAATAATGCAATTTAACTTGTACAATTCACCACGTAATTTCCCTGCATTTGGCGGGATATTCAGTTGGTGATTTACCACCTGTATATCTAAGCGTTCGGCTAGCGCCGTAAATAGCAACTCAGTGCCAATATTTGCCTGTGCCGATAACCAAACACGAATAGGCATGCCTTGGTCATCTCTATCAATTCGTGGTTCAACATCCTCTAAATTATCAATTTTATTACAGATAATTAATTGAGGTACGTCGTTCGCATCTATCTCTTTAAGTACATATTCTACTTGTTCAATATTTTCACTACGCCTGTCGTCTGAGATATCAACCACATGCAATAGTAATTCGGCTTCTCTGGTTTCAGTCAGTGTTGCTTTAAACGCAGCAACTAAGTCATGGGGTAAATGACGAATAAAACCAACGGTATCAGCCAAGATAACACGGCCTACTCCGGATAAATCAATTTTTCTTAATGTTGGATCTAACGTGGCAAACAACTGATCAGCGGCATATACATTCGCTTGCGTTAAGGTATTAAACAGCGTTGATTTACCAGCATTGGTATAACCAACTAAAGATAGAGTGGGTAACTCTGCTCGAGTTCTCGCTCTTCGCCCTTGTTGCCTTTGTACTTCAACTTTACCTAAACGTTTACGAATATTAACCATCCGCTCACGTAATAAACGTCTATCGGTTTCAAGCTGAGTTTCACCCGGTCCTCTAAGACCAATGCCACCTTTTTGTCTTTCTAAATGAGTCCAACCCCGAATCAAGCGACTACTCATATGGCGCAATTGCGCTAACTCAACCTGTAGCTTACCTTCATGTGTTCTAGCACGTTGTGCAAAAATATCGAGAATTAAAGTGGTACGATCAACCACTCTACATTCACATAATGCTTCAATATTCTTTTCTTGGGACGGCGATAAACTATGATTAAATAGAATAACGTTAGCACCAACTAGCTGAACAGCATCACGAATCTCTTCTGCTTTACCTGAGCCGACAAAAAAACGGGGGTGAGGAGTATTTCGTTTACCAGTCACAACGGTTAACGCTTGTACGCCAGCCGAAGACACTAACATTTTAAATTCGCTTAGATCTTCCCTACTACTTTCATCAGGAAAGTCTAAATGAACAAGCACTGCTTGTTCACCCGCTTGATAACGTTCAAACAATAGCGTTAAATCCTAGTACCATAATGACTTGTAGCCAAAAAAAGATAAAAAGCTTTAATCATCTGAAGATTGATCATCCAAGCTCGGTACAGGTGCGGTATTAACAGCGCGAGAAGGTACAACAGTAGATATAGCGTGCTTATATACCATCTGACTAACAGTATTCTTAAGGAGAATAACAAACTGATCAAACGATTCAACTTGTCCTTGTAACTTAATACCGTTAACTAAATATATTGCAACTGGAATGCGATCACGACGTAACGCATTTAAAAATGGGTCTTGTAAAGACTGACCTTTTGCCATTATATGGTCCCTTTTATTATTATTAAACGTTACTGATAAACTTAAACACAGTAACAAAGTATCTGAAAAATTTACTATGAAAACAACACAACAAAACGTTGTATTAAATAGCTAACGAATTAATTATACATCAATTTTCAACTATTGCTTTATATTTGCTTATGCTTTATTTCTTTGTATTAAGCAGTGATAAAACTTGTGCTAAATTGGTTTTATCATCTGTTGTCAGCCAATGTAAATCAGGCCAACTCCTTAACCAAGTTAATTGTCTTTTAGCTAATTGTCTCGTTGCACAAATACCACGGAAAATCATTTCATCGTGGTCAAATTCACCTTCAAGGTATTGCCACATTTGTCTGTAGCCGACACAACGAATTGAAGGTAAATCTTGGTGCAAATCACTACGTGATTTTAATTTAATTACTTCTTGTTCAAAACCCAAATCAATCATTTGCTGATAACGTAGTGCAATTCGCTCATGTAGGGTACTACGCTCTTGGGGAGTTATTGCCAATTGTAGAACATTGCCGCCGAGCTTATCACCTTTAATTTGGGTCAATTGTGTCAAAGTGTTACCCGTTAGCCTATACACCTCAAGCGCTCTAGTGATGCGTTGTGGATCATTTGGGTGTATTCGCTCAGCTGAAACAGGATCTATTTCAGCTAGCTGATCATGTAATACTTGCCAACCTTTAGCTAACGCCTCTGTTTCAATAGCATTACGTATTTCAGGGTCAGCTGTTGGTAACGGAGAAATGCCCTCAATTAGGCTTTTGAAATACATCATGGTGCCGCCGACTAACAACGGAATACGATTATTAGCTCTGATCTCAGCAATTTCAGCTAAGGCATCACGACAAAAATCTGCCGCGGAGTAACTTTCACTCGCATCACGTAAATTAATAAGTCTATGAGGGTATTGAGCTAATTCATCTTTTGTTGGTTTCGCGGTACCTATATCCATATCTTTATAAATAAGTGCAGAATCAACACTGACGATATCGCAAGGTAATGCTTCTTGCAGCGCCATAGCCAAAGCAGTTTTACCTGATGCGGTTGGTCCCATTAAACAAATAACAGGGGGTTGATTTACTTCTTTAATGCTTTGAACTGACACGAATACTTAACTCTTATTTAGAATAACTAAACTAACTGCTTAATATGTGATGTAAGGTCAAGAGGGATAGAATTCAAGAGTAATTGTTGACTAAGTTGTTCATTAAACAATTTTTTCGATAATTTTAACAGGATATCTGTTTGTGTTTCATCAAATTGCGATGAAACCATCGCCAAGCCGAGGCTTTGGTGAAAGTCTGCTTCATCTAGCGACTCACCCTCATTAACAGCTGATTTTTTGAGTAATTCATCAATAATAGTAATGAATGCATGACTCACATCTTGCTCGCGTAATAACGCAGGAAACTGTCTGATTTGTATTTTATTTTTACTTTGCTCAACAAAAATAATACCCGCTATTGTCAAGGTTTCTTGTTCCATTAAAGCCAAGTTTAGTTGTTGCTCAGAAAGCGTTAACATTACCGGTAATAGCAAGGGCTGACTGACCAAACCTTCGATGACAGAATCGGCTTGCTGAGTTTTCTTTTTCCAGCTCTGTGCGACAAGTTTACTGTAAGTATTTTTTGCTAACTTAAAAAGTGATAAAACTCTCACCCCACTTGCCAATTTACAAAGTGCATAACCTGGTTGATGTATGCTTAATACAATATTGTCGTGAGCAGAGCTTAGGCCCAAAATATCGCTCTCCTGCGTAACTTCGACCTTAGAGTCACTGGAAAAAATCTCCTGCGTTGAAGCATCAGTATCAGGTGTCATCAAGCTTTGATAGTTAGTTGCTGCAATAGGGGAAATGCCTGTAGACTTTGATGGCTGAGTATTGCCACTATAACCATAACTCGATTGACTATTCTTCACATCATTCACATGCTGCAATGGTCTAACATAATCCGCACGCTGATAGTTTGCTGATGAATTACTAGTCGCTGTTGAATTACCGGCTTGTATTTCATTTTTATCAATAGAGGAATAGGATTGCTCAGGTGCTAACGCAAGGTCACTATCCGGTGCAATAAAGAGTTCTTCGCCGGCTAATGCTGACGTCAATGCTTTATGACAAACCGAATAAATAAAGTCATGCACATAGCGACTTTGATGAAAACGTACTTCATGTTTAGATGGATGAACATTGACATCCACTTCTCGATGGTCGAGTTGTAAAAACAGTACAAAAGCTGGGTAAGTATCCGGTGGTAGTAAATCGGCATACGCTTGACGAATAGCATGATTAATTAATTTATCACGCATCATTCGGCCATTGACATAACTATAACAAAGATCATTTTGACTACGTGAGAAGCTCGGTTTTGCTAGCCAACCCGATAGCGTCATACTGTCATGTGGACAATCGACCTCAACAGCATGTTCAATAAACTTTGGACCACAAACCATGGCAACACGTTTAGTAGATTGTGCATGCGTACTCGCCATACGGTATTGGCGAACAGTATTACCGTTATGCGTTAAAATGAAGCTCACTTCAAAGTGGGCAAGTGCAATACGGCGTACCACTTCATCAATATGATTAAATTCTGTTTTTTCTGTCCGTAAGAACTTTCGTCTAGCGGGTGTATTAAAAAATAAATCGAGTACTTCAATACTTGTGCCGTCGGGATGAGCAGCCGGCTTTATATTGACTGACATATCACGACCTTCGGCAATCGCTTGCCAAGCAGTTGCTTGTGCCTTGGGTTTAGAAGTTAACGTCAATCGGGCAACCGAACTTATACTGGCTAATGCTTCACCACGAAAGCCTAAGCTATCAATAGCCTCTAAGTCACTCAAGTTTTTAATTTTACTGGTTGCATGCCGGCTTAATGCCAAGGTTAATTCATCTTTAACAATGCCATGACCATTATCAGTAATTTTTATTTTTTTTATACCGCCTTTATCAACATCAATGTAAATTGATGTTGCACCTGCATCTAAACTATTTTCAATCAGCTCTTTGATAACTGATGCTGGCCGTTCGACCACTTCACCAGCGGCAATTTGGTTAGCCAAGCGTGCAGGTAATATAGAAATACTCATAGGGACTTATCCGGTGCGGGGAATTTTTAACGTTTGGCCAATTTGTAAAGAATTAGACTTTAAGTTATTAATAGATTTAAGCTTTGTCATAGATATATTATAACGTTTAGCCAATACGGATAGCGATTCGCCACTGCGTACTTTATGCTTCTTATAGCCAACCGAAGCAAAATACGATCCCGTTAATGGATGCGCTAAAAAGTGGCTTTTAATTCCCTGATGTATCGCATTAGCTAGGCGTTGCTGGTGTTTAGGCCAAGTTAAATTTTTCTCTTCTCTATGATTAGAAATAAAACCGGTTTCAACCAAAATAGAAGGGATGTCTGAAGACTTTAATACAGCAAAATTACCATTTTGAGGGGTTTTCTTATGCATTTTGGTGATTTTTTTAAGCTCTTTTATTACGTTATTAGCGACACCAAAACTAACGCCTAGAGAATGCTCCTTACTCATATCTGCTAAGGTTAACGCTAAATGACTATCTGAGGTATTTTTAATTACACCACCACCACCACCAAGCAATTCTGATTTTTTCTCTCTATTAACAAGCCATTTAGCTAACTCTGACTCAGCTCTACTCTTTTTCACTACCCATACCGAGGCACCACTAGGCTTCGGCGTATGAAAAGCATCTGCATGGATAGAAACTAGAAAATCTACATTTTTTTCTCGTGCTAAACTCGTACGGCGGTTTAAATTAACATAATAATCCCCCGTTCGGATCATTACCGCTTTCATGCCTTTTTCTTTATTAATCAGTTTCTCTAATTTTTTTGCTATCGCTAAAGTTACGCGCTTTTCATAAGTGCCTTTACCGCCAATAGAGCCAGGGTCTTCACCACCATGACCAGCAACAACACCGATGATAATATCGCCAACATTCTTTTTATCTTTAACACTACTTTTTGCAGTTGATTTCTTATCATACAAATCAAGTACTAATCGGTGACCGTATTGACCTGCGGGCGCTAGAGGGAAAACGGTGAGTTGATAAGATTGTGCTAATTCTAATACCAAGCGAGTCTTACCTTTTTTCGTGCTTGAACGAAAAAGCTTAACCCTAGGGTCGTTACCAGCAAGATTCTTTAATGCTACAGTGTTTTTTGTATTGGCAAAATCAATAACCAAACGATTAGGATTAGTAAGAGTAAAGTACTTATATTCAGGTTTTTGCTTAACATCAAAAACAATACGCGTATTCTCTGGCGCTGGCCACACACGAATACCATCAATGCTATTGGCGGCAAAAGTACTCACCGAAAATAAAATTGATAAAGTAATAACACTAAGTGAACTTAACGTACGTAACTTTACAATCGCTAGGAGAATTCTCCGATACATCCAACTACCCCAATTTTTTATAACTTTATAATTTGTGCAAGCTCTGTCATGACTTGTTCACCATGATCAGACTCTGCTTGCAGCTCGATGATTCTTTGTTCATCTTGATAAACTATATTAATGATTAAATCCGCTTTAGCCAATAGCCCAGTACCTTTTTCTGGCCATTCAATAAAGCAGCAACAGTCATTATTAAAATAATCCCTTATACCCATGTATTCTAATTCTTCGGCATCAGCAAGACGATATAAATCAAAATGAAATATTCGCCAGTTAGCTAACTCATAGGGTTCAACTAAGGTGTACGTAGGGCTTTTTACATTGCCTACGTGTCCCATACCTCTTACAAAACCTCGGGTAAGGGTAGTTTTACCTGCACCTAAATCACCGTTAAGATAAACGACTAATGATTGTTGAACTGTTGCACTTTTCAGAACTTCTGCCAAGCCAGAACCAATAGCAATGGTGGCCGCTTCATCAGGTAAAAAATATTCTAATTGCTTCATTTTGATTTTCTATGCTTATTTCGATTACGTTAGGATGTTAATGACAGAATGCATTCACACTGACCATTCTTATTGGCTATATTATCAGCTACAGCGCTGTGAATATATGCTGCCAAGCATCTTGGCTAAAATTATTGCTCTTTTGCATTATAAATTCTACTTAATTCATAACCCATATTGCCAAAGCCACAGCTGTCTTATCTGAGTTATTAATAATCTATACATTTACACTCGGCTTAACCTAATACATTACCATATCTTGACATCGCGCAACATTCACTGCGTTTATCAAGATTTGGTAATACCAAGTTGATTAAGTTCTTTCCCACTCAGCGAGAATTAAAAGGCTTAAAGGCAAGGCATTGATTGACGAGAGTGGTTATTCCCTTCTCGAAATCAATAACGCTGCATATAAGCCTTTGCCTTTTATTAGGTACTCGCCCTTGGGAGCTTACTCGACGCCCACTAACTTCGTTAAATTCATTTGATTTAGAGTGACTAAACCGAAACGAATTTGCCTTGTTATTGAACATCGAGTAAAGCTCTGAGTAGGGAAGAAATTTAATCAAATTGGTATAAGGCTATGTACTGATGCCACATGCACCTTTTGTGATAAACTTGCTGATAATTTAATGGTTATCACGATAACCTCTATCAATGGGCTCCACAAACGAGCCGAAGTCGACTTTATTTTATGACAATGTCTCCTATCAACTATCAAGAATTAGCTGAAAAAATAAAATGTTGGGGAAGAGAATTGGGTTTCTCTGATCTAGGCATTAGTGATATTGACTTATCAGCTCATGAAAGTGTATTAGAACGTTGGTTATCCAATAATTACCACGGCAATATGGATTATATGGCGCGCCATGGTTTAATGCGTGCTAGACCTGCAGAATTAGTGCCCGGTACCATTAGAGTAATAAGCGTACGTTTAGATTACCTACCACAAAATGCTAAGTTTTCGAGCATTCTAAAAGATAAAAATAAAGCGTATATCAGCCGATATGCATTAGGCCGTGATTATCATAAATTAATGCGTAAACGCTTACAGCAATTAGGCAAAAAAATAGCCGAACATTGCAGTGATTTTAATTGCCGTCCATTTGTTGATTCAGCGCCGGTAATGGAAAGACCACTAGCAGAAAAAGCTGGCTTAGGCTGGGCCGGAAAGCATACATTATTAATTAATAAAGAAGCCGGCTCATGGTTTTTTCTTGGTGAACTCTTTGTTGATATTCCGCTACCAGTAAGTAGCAATGAATATAGTGTTAATGCGATTAAGGCTATTGAAACAGAGACTAAGAGCAATGATTGTGGTACTTGTGTCGCCTGCATTAAAATTTGCCCGACCAAGGCGATAGTCGAGCCTTATACTGTTGATGCTAGAAGGTGCATTTCTTACTTCACTATTGAATCACCCGATGCCATACCCGAAGAGTTAAGACCTTTAATGGGTAATCGTATTTATGGTTGTGATGATTGCCAACTCATTTGTCCTTGGAATAAATACGCTAAGCTCAGCCTTGTTGATGACTTTCAGGCAAGAAATAACCTTGATGATATCAGCTTACTTGAATTATTCGCGTGGTCAGAAGATTACTTTCTTAATACCTTGCAAGGGTCACCAATTAGGCGTATTGGTTTTCAAAGTTGGCTACGTAATATTGCAGTCGCCTTAGGTAATGCTCCTTATAGTGATAGTATTGTGGCGGCATTAACCGAAAGATTATCCGAGGCAAGTGAGCTTGTTGTTGAACATATTAACTGGGCACTCACGCAACAGAATACTAAGAAAATGTTGAGTGATAAAGTTGCCGCAGAGCAAGCACAAAACCATAGATTAACACTACGCTTGATCCGCTCAGTTGAAAAAGGTCTGACTAGGGATGCTTAACCCAAACCATTCTAATTTAGCTAAATCAGAATGGTTATACCCAAGGTATTAGCTGGCTTTTACTTTATTGAACATTTCAATATCGGCTCTAGCTTCGTCTAGCTCATGTTGAAGTTTTAATAAGTTTCTTATCGCATCATTTTTTTCTGATGTTGCTTTTTTCTCTTTTGCTTTACTCTCTACCAGCTGCTGCTTAGTTTTGGTCAGCACAGTCATGATATTAGCAACATCGCTATTTTTAGCAAACTTTTGATCGTCTCGCGCATTAGCAAAATCATCATCCGCTGAATTTAAAAGCTCTCTAGATTTAAAGCTAATATAATTGAACATCAAACGACCAAGAAAAATGATGCAAGTTAACAAGAGCACGACTAGATATTGATTTTCTTCAAACGACGTTAAAGAGGTTGATACTTTCGTGAAAAAATCGCCTTGGGCATTAATCAAATCAACAAGTAGCTGATTATGCCAAACAAGCCAAGTAAGAATATAAATAGCAAAAAAACTAGGCGCTGCATGCTGGTTCTCGGTAAAGGTGAGTATTGATTTCAGTGTTTTCTTATTAATCACAAAAAGTCCTTTTTTAAGTTCGATTATTAATTCAATTGGCAGAGCTTATATTTCAGTAAAGGTATGCAGTAACGTATCTACTACATACCCTAGCTGTTTGGTTTATTCTGGTTTTTTTCGCGCCTTTCTTGGCACAAAACCGTCACTTGCTGCTTTTCTTCACTCGAGTAACCTCGCCAAGCGATTATCTCATCAATGTAACGAAAACACCCTAAGCAAAGATCATCACCATCTAAGCAGCAATTACGCACACATGGGCTATCAGTTAACTTTATTTGATTTTTGTTATTCAAGATAATCCCTAAAAGCTTTTAAATGAATCGACTCAATAAATTAGGCGACCAAATCAGCATACTGTTTGATATTTTGTACCGCTTCTTTTGTTTCAGACAATAAACTTATTTGTACTTTATCACTGCTATCTACTGCTTGAGTAGTCAGTAATTTTCGCCAAGCCTGGCATAGATTCAATAAATTTTCTGCTGCGAGTATTTGACTATTAACCAATAATTTTTGGATAGTCACCTCAATTTTTTTAGTATTATTATCCTTAAATTCTTGGCATAACTGTTCAACCAACAAGGTATTTTCGGTAGTATATTCTTGGATCATAAAAATAGCTAATTCAACAGAGCCTTGATGTTTTATATAGCGCTCAAAATTGAAACTTGCTGATGGTTTTTCTGCTAAGATTTCCGCATTAATATGCTCTTCAGTAACATTAGCACGAGTTACTTTGGTAAAGAGTACACTCTCACTCTTTTGTTCTTTTATCCATGGCAACATTATCGTTGTTAATTCACTTACGGCACTTTGAGCATTTAACTGTCCAGTAATCCAGTGAGAATATCCAACTGTTTTTTGGCTAATATCTACAGCATTTATTAACTTAAAAACGCCTCGTGCTAAGGCTACTCGATCAGAAGGTTGCTCATTTTCATCAATAATAAAAGTCGTGAAAGGCTGACAATCTAATTCTGTCATCAACACAGCAAAACGACCACTTCTCCATCTTTTTTGTAACATCCGCTCGCAGGTAACAAAGGTAATTTGTAATCCCATACTTTGCAATAATTGTTGCAAGCGCTGATATTTTTCAGGTGACTTTACACCAAGCAATACTTCGATAGGCATAGAAATATATTTAGCAGATAACTTTACACGAATTTTTTCAATATCAGCTAAATGCCCCGGAAATGACAGTATAGGATAACCTTGTTCTTGCTGATTGCAAGTAATCGCTAGCGGTAGAGTAAAACTAAGCTGGTAGCCATTATCTGTGACTTTTCTGTTAACATCCTCACCGTGCTGATATCGTAATAAGGTGTTAAAGTAATCGCCTAGTTCACTTTGCTTCGAGCTTTCATCATTAAAAGTTTGTAGTGATTCTGGCAATGGTACTGTTCTACCTTTACTTTGAATTTCACCACGAAAAGATATTTTTTGTTGACCATTATTTTTATCAACCAGGGTTAAGCTTAACGTTAACTGTATATCCGTTTGTTGAGAGAATAACAGTCTGATAAAAACTCTAAGCAGTTCAGAAAATAACTCTGCATCTAGGTGAGCCTCGGTAAGAATTTTGTCATCAATGGTCAACAATATTTTATTTTTACAAATAAATAATTTATTGCCTAAATTAAATAAAATTCCTTGTATATGAGCAGCAAGGTTTATATCACTTAACGTCAGTACTGCATCACTACTTTGTAAGTATCGATAACAACTCGCTTGTCTCAATTTTCTTACTAAATCTCGACCTTGAAGATGAGCATAATATAAATAATTACTCTCAGTGCTCACGCTATCTTCACTGTCTGTACTTATTGTGGTAACTGCGCCACTTCCTAATAATACTAATTGCTTTATAGCGCCTACATAAAGTGCTTTACAACGCTGTTGCTCAAGTAATAATTGTGACTCTGATTTTGAAAAAGCGTTAAACTCAACTAACTCCAGTTCACGTTTTAATTGCTCCTTATTAACGTTACCTTTAATAATTTTTTCTTCTAGCTCCTGATTTTCTTCGGCCAACGTTAGGAATTCCAACTCGCTATAATGACGAGAATTTATATCTTGTATTTTTTTAACTAACAACTCAAATTCAGCACCATAAAAATCACCTTCGCTTTGAGTTAGTAATGAGGGTTGCTCATTATTTAAAGTCTGTTCAACAAAAGTAGCCGCTCGTTGACTAAGAGATTTGATACGTCTTCGAGTTAACCAAAGCAATCCAGCAACACAGGTCAAGGTAAAAGAAAATAAAACAAATATCCATAGGGATAATTGGCTTGCCGATTTGACCTGTGCATTAGTTATTACATCATCACTATTTGGTGAATTTTCACTTTTTATATGGTGTGATAAATCATCAAAAATATTTTTCAACTGCAATTTTTGAGCAACAAGTTGTTGTTGATAGTCATGCATTAACTGCAATTTTTTTTGCCATTTAGATAATATTTTACTTTTTAATATCATGTCTTCAAAACGAATAAAGTCTCTGACAATATCAGCCATTCTTTGGCTTTCATATTGCTGATTAGCCAGTTTTTTTGAGTAATCAGTCATCAAAGCTGCATCAATTTGATTATTTAGTTGCTCAAAGGTTGCAAGTGGAGTTTGTAAACTCAAGGGATTAAGCATTGCCACAATGTTAGCTAGTTGGCGTTCTACTTGAGATAATAGGATGGCATGGTCAGAGGTGGTTTTCAGACTACGTAATTGTATTTTTATGCTATCAAGTAAAGTATCAAGTTGAATTAATACTTTATTCTTTAATAACTCATTATCTTCATGATTTGATTTAATAGCTGTAATTAGATTCGTAGTAATAATATTGTTACGAAACCATTGTTGATAAGTCGTTTTATACTGAGGATTAAGTGATGATAATTTTTCACTTTGTAGAAAAAGCGCTTGTTGCAAGCTAATAAAGTCATGCTCATTACCATTTCTTAATATGTCATCAATGAGCTTATTAGTATTAATTAAGTAGGCTTGTTGCAAAAGTTTCGCTTGTAACGGTAGAAGCTGTTCTGTTATTAGCGCTTGAGATGACTTAGTTTGTTGAGATAATATGAATAGTCCAGAAGATAGTGCAACAACAACAAGTAGAAATGCTGCCATAAGGTATGCAGAAAAATATTGATAAAATGGCCTCGATTTATTCTCGGTTTCAATAACTTTATTGCCGATAAAATTACTCCCGTTTTTATTCGTTTTAATCATGCTCATTACTTGTCAACATAGTGCAGTTCCCTTGAACACTATTTTATACTATCTCTCATAGCAAGGCATCAAGCATTACTATTCAGCTAGCTCTTTTTTCTTATCTATGCCATTCCATCTAGTATTCTCCGGGGAGCTTTATTGCCTCAGCATCTATCGTCGGTGACAGCCTTATCATATTGATAAAGCAAATGTGATTTATTCATTTTCCCCCTACTTAGTCGGATCGGTAAGGTTTATTAGATCCGCCAATTCTTCAATTGAATTTTCACAAAACACTTGAATACCATGCTCACGTAAAAGTGAAGTTGTGAACCCTTCACCGTTAATTTTTTTTTGAGAAAAAGTACCGTCGTAGATGGTGTTGCTGCCACATGAGGGACTCGATTCTTTTAATAAAGCGAACTTAATATTATATTGCTGGCATAACAACAATGCCTGATGTGCTCCTTGAGTGAACTGCTTAGTAACATCAACAGATTCAATGGTAATCACTTTTTTTGTACTTTGATTTATTTCTGCTGGCGGTCTGGGTACGGGTAAGCCCGAAATGACCTCTGGGCATATGGCAATCAAGCGGCCCTGTGTTTTCCATTGTTGCAATAACTTACTCGAAAGTTGTTGTGCTATACCGTTGTAACGAACGCGCTCACCTAAAAAGCAGGCACTAATTAAAATTTTTTCAATAGACTGCGCTTTTAGTTTCATTACTTTGTCATCGCCAAGTGAAGATCAATTAATGGTTGTGCATTCACACTATCTTGCCCTTCAATCCAACATGATTGACTATAGTATTCAAAATTCAATACAAAATAACAGTCATTCCAGCTAAAACGAATATTCTCTCGATCAGCGCCAATTATTTTTTCTTGTATAACTACTGGTTTTATTGGGAAAAATAGTAGCTCAATTAATTGACTAATATTATCTTGATACCATTCCTTTTTAAATTTCACGTTCAAGTGATCTTCTTGACAGGTTAACGATTCAAGGCTTTGCGAGGCTGTTAATGAGTTCATAATCATCTGTTTCAATATCTTATAGAATATAGTTAATTATACGACTAAAGTTTGATGTTAATCAGTGGTTTTGATAAAAAAATCAACGACAAGTTCGCTTATTTTTCATATACTCGAAATAGATAATTTACCTTTGTAACTCAACTATCATGCTTGCATTTTATTCAAGTTACAAAACCTTTGAACCAAAGAGAGTGAAACTATGAATAAACTTATGCTTGCTGTTGCAACAGCAACAGTTATGATGGCATCTCCTGTATTTGCTGGTGATGCAGCAGCGGGTAAAGGCAAGTCAGTAATGTGTGCCGCTTGTCACGGTGCTGCTGGTGTTTCTGCTGTACCAACTTACCCTAACTTAGCTGGTCAAAAAGAAGCTTACCTAGCGAAGCAACTTAAAGATTTCAAATCAGGAAAACGTAATGATCCTACGATGAAAGGTATGGTTATGGCGCTTTCTGATGCTGACATGGACAATTTAGCTGCTTATTATGCAGCAATGAAATAAGCGATAGCTTTTCCAGTCCTTTAAAAAGCCGCTGTTTAACTTAGTTAAACAGCGGCTTTTTTGTTGTTAATACTTACTTGGCCGAGAGTCAAAGTAATTACTGCAAATAAGTCATTAAACGCTGTATTTTACTACTTCAGATAAACTAAAAACGGCTGTCAAGACAGCCGTTTTATCATGAGCAAAGCACTGCTATAACTGCGTTAATAGCTTTGATTTTTTATCTTGCTGTTCATCTGTTTTGGTTATGACCTTAGCTAATGTGTTTTTAGCTTCATCTAAATGACTATTAGCAATAAGGGCTTCAGCATAATTTAATTGAATATCTACATCTTTTCCTTTTGAGAGTTCAAACGCTTCAGTGGCATGCTTTAAAGCAACGACTTTATCGCCTGAGCCAAGTAAAACCTGAGAGTAAGTATCGACAATGTTAGCAATGTGCGGGGCCAATTCAAAAGCTTTTTCCGCATGTCGCAGGGCTTTATCAATATTTTTTTGCTCTAAATATAACCAAGCTAAATTGTTATGGGCAACAATGTTTTTAGGCTGCTTTTTAACTACATCGTCATATACTGCAATCGCTTTATTGGTATCACTTTCAAGATATATACCCGCAAGCATAGTTTTGATACGATTTTCTTTTGGATTCATGCTTAGAAAGTGTTCTAAGACTTGTGCCGCTTTAGCATTATCTTTATTGCCTAAATGCGCTCCTGCTAAGTAAATAGCATTTTGACTACTCGGATAAGCTTTATAAAGCATATTTAACTTAGGGATCGCTTGCACATATTTTTCTTCAAGTAGAAGAATACGCCCAAGCATGCCTTGTTTAAGTGCATCATTAATATCTTTCAGTGCTAAGGTTTTATAAAGAGTTTTCGCAGGCGATATTTGTTTACTATTTAGCAATAGTTGCATTTGAATTAACTGCAAAACCAAGTTGTCATTATGATTATCAAGACCCCTTTTAACCACTGTTAATGCACGTTCATAATTTCTTTGGCTAGCATATAAATCGGTTAACAGCACTACCGCTTCAATATGATAAGGATTAGCTTTCAACCACTTTTCTAGTGTTTGTTGTACTTTTTCACCATCATTTTGTTTTTTATAAGTGAATAACAGTACTTGCCAATAACGTTTAGGTAATTTTTCGCTATCAGCTTTTGAAACAAGTAAGTTTTCAGCTTGATCTAATTGCTCCAAACTCAACATAGCTTCAGACACCAAGATAGCTTTACTGATATCCGACTTATCAAGTTCATAAGCGGCGTTGAGTTTTGCTAGCGCCATTTCATTACGGTAAACACCAAAATAGTGTCTCAATGCCTTATTGTTACTTGGGGCAATGGTAAGTAAATAATCGGCACGTTCCTTACTTAAGGGAATGTTTTTTTGCTTTCGTGCAATACGTAACTGTTCAGAGAGTGCAAAAAAATTATCTGGCTGTAGACTCAAACTTTTCTTGAGGTTTTGCTCTGCTTGCTCAAATTTTTCTTCTTTTATTGCGATACTTGCCAATAAATTATAACTTCCCATTTTATCTGGATATTGACTTTGCCATTTATCAGCAATGCTCTTAGCTTTCTTAATATCTCCCTTTTGTAGCGCAGCATAGGCGATTGCCAATTCCGCCTGAATCAGCTCAGGGTTTAGTTTTACTGCATCTTCCAAGTTCTCTATGCCTGACGGATCATTCATCATTAATTTTAAAATACCCTGACGGGCATTATGAGAAGCATTTTGTGAGTTATTCTGATCACTTTGAGCAAGTAATTTTTTAGCTTCTGAAGTCGCTCCTAACTCTAATAGCTTGTAACTTAACGAAGATAAAAATTGAGAGTTACCATCATCCTTGCTATCAAAATCACCAATCGTAGTACTTATTTCATCGATTAAACCTAACTCTAGCTGAGTAACAGCAAGCATACGACGTGCTTGGTGATCATTCGGTAAATACTTAACAACTGAACTTAAATGACGATGACTTTGCTGCCAATGTTTAAGATAAAAAGCACTTGCTCCTGCAACTAGTTTTAAATTAAATTGATTAAAATCTACCGATAATGCTGCTTCAGCATGCTCACTGGCTTTGGCAAAGTCTTTTTCTTGAAAGCGCACCATGGCTTTAATATAATTAGCAAAAGGTTGGTTTTTCACTCTAGCTAATATAGCATCTGCATGTCCTTCAGCTTCCTCAGTGTGTCCCGCTTTAAGGAGTGCATTAGCTAGTAATAACTGCACCATTCCAAATCGAGGTTGTAACTCTATAAAGTGTTTAAAGCTATCCACCGCTAGTTGGTATTCTTTAGTTACCATAGCGACTTGACCCTGTAACATTAGGGCATCTACTTGCTTAGGATCTACAGTCAGAATTCTTGAAATAAGCGTTTTTACTTCATCATATTGGTTTTCTGATAACTTAAGGTACGCCGAAGCAAGCATAGTATAAATACTTTGCTCAGCAATAGACTGTGCTGATTCAACACTTTGTTTGGCTAATTCAGGTTGTTCACTTCGTAGCGCAGCAAGTGTTTGATAAGCTAAATAGTGGCTTTTATCTTCTGCTGCCAAATCTTTAGTGGCTGTACTTAACGCTAAAACATCATTATCACTATCAGTTAAAATGTAAGCTCTAGCAAGTAAAGGCAATACTTTATTATCGGCGTACTTTAATGATTGAGCACGCTCTAATTCTTTAACAGCAGCGAGACCATCACCTAAATTTAAATAAGTTTTCCCTAATAGAAACCTCGCTTCAGCGTTTTTATTATCAGCTCGAATGGCATTCTTTAATTCAATAATACTTTCATTAACCTTATTTTGAGTAAGGTAACTTTTAGCCTTTTCCAGATGAGATTCAACAGAGGCTTGTTCACTACAGGCAGATACTGCCAGAGCGATACTTAAATAGAGAGAGGCTTTTACAAATTTCATCTTGAATTTCCTTTTATTATTATAGAGCCAATACCTTCAGGTATTGCATTTTCAAACTCGTTATATTTTCGCGTCACCAATAAATTCCAATGCAAGGTTTATGATAAATAATCAACTTATACTCAGCCGATTTTTTTTACCTAAAACTATCTTCATTTGTACTGAAATCCTACCGTTTTTACTGTTCTAGGTATTTACTTAACGTTTATAATTTTTTAACAAATATGCAGCATTATCTTATTGTATATTAATATTCACTCTTCAACGAGTTGCCGCAATTTAACTACTCTCACCTTTGGCATGTAAGCTTTATATTGATCATTATAAAGCTTAGCAAATGACATGCACGATAAGAGAAGAGTTTTCTCGGGGCTATTAAATAATTACTCGGCTAACAACAAGGCTAAAACTTGTGCTGTTTTTTCCTGCATTAATGCCACATCAGCTTTTGATTCAACATTTAAACGCACCACGGGTTCCGTATTACTACTGCGTAAGTTAAATCGCCAGTTACCAAATTCCATGCTAATGCCATCTGTTTTATCAATAACTTGTGCTTGTGATTGATAAAAGTTAAAAACACGCTCAATGGCTGATTTAGGATCGGCAATAGTATTATTAATTTCACCTGATGACGGGTAAGCCGCTATACGTTCTTTCACTAAACTAGACAGTGGCTGCTTACGTAAACAAACGAGCTCTGCAATTAACAACCACGGGATCATGCCGCTATCACAATAGAAAAAATCACGGAAATAATGATGTGCACTCATTTCACCGCCATAAATAGCATCTTCACTGCGCATACGTTCTTTGATAAAAGCGTGGCCCGTTTTACTTTGGATAGCTTGACCACCTGCTTTTTCAGCAATGTCGATAGTATTCCAAGTTAAGCGTGGATCATGAATAATTTTTGCTTCGGCTTTATTGCCTTCGATTTTATTTAAAAAGTTCTCGGCTAATAAACCAACAATATAATAGCCTTCAATAAACTCTCCGTTTTCATCGAACAAGAAACAGCGATCAAAATCGCCATCCCAAGCAATGCCCATATCAGCGCCGTGTTTGATAACTGCATCACACGTCGCAGCGCGATTTTCTACTAATAATGGATTAGGAATGCCATTAGGAAAAGACCCATCCGGCTCATGGTGTACTTTAATGAATTCAACCGGTACATTTAAGGCATTAAAAGCACTTTCAATGGCATCAAGCGCAGGGCCTGCCGTACCGTTACCTGCATTCACTACTAACTTTAATGGCGTAATGTTTTTGTTATCTATATAAGTTAATAAATGCTCAGTGTAAGGTTTAGTTATATCAACCGTTGTTAACGTACCTTGCGTATCAACTTCAATAAAGTCATTTTTCTCGGCAAGCGCTTGAATATCAAAAAGACCAGTATCACCACTAATAGGTTTTGAGTCTTCTCGTACTAACTTCATGCCATTGTAATCAATAGGATTATGACTTGCGGTTACAACAATACCACCATCACATTGTAAGTGACTGGTCGCAAAGTAAATATGTTCCGTGCCCGCTAAACCTAAATCAATAACATTAGTACCGCCTGCCATTAAACCTTCAGCTAACGCTTGCTTTAACTCGGCACTGGTTAAGCGAATATCACCACCGACTACTACCGTTTTTGCTTTGGTGTGTTGAGAAAACGCGCGGCCTACACGATAGGCAACATCAGTATTTAATTGTTCGCCTAATTTTCCGCGGATATCATACGCTTTGAAACAGGTAATTTTCGAGGGGCCTGACGTTAAAGCTACTTTAGAAGATGACATGTATTAATTTCGTCCTTGGTAATTGTATAATTTGTTTGTAGAAAATAAGGTTCAAAGGTGGTAATTAGTTTGCCGATATTTTTTCTTCTAACTCAACTAACTTAGCTTCCAACTCAGCTATTTTTGCGCGTGTCTTGATCAAAACTTGCGTTTGTACATCAAACTCTTCGCGTGTGACCACATCAAGCTGTGATAATTTACTTTGCAAAACAGATTTAGCTTTATCTTCAAAATCATTCGCCATATTTTTTAAGCTCGGCGGGATAGACTCTGTTACTTGTTTGGCAATTTCTTCAATTTTTTTAGCATTGATCATAATAATTTCTCATAAAATTTTCACTTGATCTCATTGTAACTGTTTTGCACATGACTAAAAACAGGTAAAATCTACCACATAAGAGTTTATTCGAATAAAGCAGCGAAAAATAAATGAAACTAAATCCTGGGCAAAATGAAGCGGTAAAGTTTGTAAGTGGCCCATGCCTTGTGTTGGCAGGCGCTGGCTCGGGTAAAACCGGTGTTATCTGTCAAAAAATTGCTTATCTCATTCAAAAGTGTGATTACAAAGCACGTAATATTGCCGCGGTAACGTTTACCAATAAAGCCGCTCGTGAAATGAAAGAGCGCATCCAAAAGATGTTGGGAAAAGACCTTACGCGTGGTTTAACTGTTTCTACCTTTCACTCACTTGGCCTTGATATTGTTCGCCGAGAAATAAAGATCCTAGGTTATAAACCTGGCTTTACCTTATTTGATGATCAAGATTCTTTAGCTTTACTCAAAGAATTAACTATTGATGAACTTGATGGTGATAAAGATTTACTTAGTCAATTACAAAGTAAAATTTCAAATTGGAAAAATGATTTATTTTTACCTGATGATGCCCTAAAAGCAGCAAATGATGCTGACAGTAGTGAATATGCTGAATTTTATCAGCGTTACCACAAACATATGAAAGCCTATAATGCCTTAGACTTTGATGATTTAATTCTTATTCCAACTCTGTTACTGAAAAACTATGCTGAAGTACGTGAACGTTGGCAGAACAAAATTCGCTATTTATTGGTGGATGAATATCAAGATACTAACGCTAGCCAATATGAATTAGTTAAGAATATTGCTGGCGATCGTGCTCGCTTGACCGTTGTGGGCGATGACGATCAGTCTATTTATTCTTGGCGTGGTGCCAAACCGGAAAATTTAGTACAACTAGGTAAAGATTATCCAAGCTTAAAGTTGATTAAATTAGAACAAAATTATCGTTCAAGTGGCCGTATCTTAAAATGCGCTAACGTGCTCATTGCCAATAACCCACATATCTATGATAAAGCATTGTTTAGTGAGCTTGCCTACGGCGTTGAGCTTAGGGTAATACAAGCTAAAAATGAAGAAAATGAAATTGAGCGTGTGATTGGCGAACTCATTGGTCACCGCTTTATGAACCGTAGCCAATACAAGGATTACGCAGTACTTTATCGTGGTAACCACCAATCACGGTTACTTGAAAAAGCTCTGATGCAAAACCGTATTCCGTATAAAATCAGTGGTGGTACTTCATTTTTCTCCCGTCCAGAAATAAAAGATATTATGGCCTATTTACGTGTACTGGTTAATCCTGATGATGACAATGCATTTTTGCGTATTGTTAATGTACCTAAACGTGAGTTAGGACCTGCGACATTAGAGAAATTAGGCACTTACGCTAACATGCGCCAAATTAGTATGTTTGCTGCCAGTTTTGAGCTTGGCTTAGAACAAACCTTAACAGGTCGCAGTTTAATGAAGATGCAAGCATTCACGCAATGGCTCGTTGATATAGGCGATCAGGCTGAGCGTGGCGATACTTCCGCAGTTTTACGCTCGATGATCCGTCAAATTAATTACGAAGACTTTCTGTACGATACCTCGATGAGCGCTAAAGCGGCCGAAATGCGTATGAAGAATGTTACCGAGCTTTTCAGTTGGGTAACACAAATGCTTGAAGGTAGTGATGACGAAGAGCCGATGACTTTACCGCAAATTGTTACTCGTCTAACCTTGCGCGATATGATGGAACGAAATGAAGAGGAAGATAGTAACGACCAAGTTCAGTTAATGACACTGCATGCCTCTAAAGGATTAGAATTTCCATATGTGTTCTTAATTGGTATGGAAGAAGGCTTATTACCCCATCAAACCAGTATTGATGAAGGCAGTGTTGAAGAAGAGCGCCGCCTTGCTTATGTTGGTATTACTCGTGCACAGCGTGAGTTAATATTCACCTATGCGAGAGAGCGCCGACAATTTGGTGAAGTTTCTCGTACAGAAGCAAGTCGATTCCTACATGAATTACCGCAAGATGATTTAAATTGGGAATTGGGCGCAGCAAAGAAAAAGACAGTAGAACACGTTGAGCAATCAAATAAACAAGGCATGGCTGGTTTACGCGCTCAACTGGCTAAAGCCAAGGAAGCTAAAAAATAAACATATACCCGCTACCAATCAAAGTGCAGGATTTCAGAGGGAATTAAAAGGGCTTTAGACAAGTAAAATAAGGAAAGCATAGTTATTCTATGTTTTGTTTATTTAACGCGGTGTAAAGTCATTTTAAACCCATCGAAGAAGCGCTTGAGCAACATTACTTCATCGTTACTGTGACTTACAAAGACGCTATATGGATATAGCTTATTAGAGAATGCAGGAGCACATTCTCCTGAATAACCATTCTTTCATCACAGCGCCTTGAATTAAAATTGCTCAAGCTCTCTGAAACCTGCATCTTGAATGGTAACGGGTATAAGCAGATGGCATACACTATAAAGTAAAATCGACCAAGTTTACCACTGTCATCCCCGTAGTCACTGAGCGGGGATCCATTATCTTAATCACTTTTTTGACTCTAGCGACTTAAAATAATCGCCGCAGAAATAACAGTGGCTGCAACAATAATGCTATAGATGATTCGTTGATTGTTTTTACTCTGACTAACCAACATCGTTTGCATTAATTTCGTTTGCTGATGTTGATTTTCACGACTGGTTTTTAAGTAGTCATAAATCAAATCAGGCATTTCAGGCAGTTTTTCATTCCAAAAAGGTAAGTTGGCTTTAATTTTACTAAAGACAGCCTTGACGCCCATTTGCTCTTTAACCCAGTTTTCTAAAAATGGTTTTGCTGTTTGCCATAGATCTAACTGTGGATAAAGTTGTCGGCCTAAGCCCTCAATATATAATAAAGTTTTTTGTAGCAAAACCAGTTGCGGTTGTACTTCCATATTAAAACGCCGCGCGGTATTAAATAAATTAACCAATACTTGGCCAAAGGATATTTCTGACAAGGGTTTATTAAAAATAGGCTCACAGACAGTGCGAATAGCAAACTCAAATTCATCTACACTGGTATTAGCTGGCACCCAGCCTGAATCAACGTGTAATTGCGCTACTTTTCGATAATCACGATTAAAGAAAGCAACAAAGTTCTCCGCTAAATAACGTTTATCTTCACGGTTTAACGTACCAACAATCCCGCAATCTATCGCTATCCACGTAGGATCATCCGGATTAGTAGCATCAACAAAAACATTGCCAGGATGCATATCCGCATGAAAGAAACTATCACGAAATACTTGGGTAAAAAACACCTCAACACCACGCTCAGCCAGTAACTTCATATTCACGCCGAGTTCGTTAAGGGTATCAACCTCCCCTACGCCTATGCCATAAATACGCTCCATCACTAAAACATTTTTAAAGCTATATTTACTGTGAATTTCTGGTACGTAAAGCGCTTTATCGTATTCACTACCTTGTTCAAAATTACGCTTTAATTGAATAGCATTAGCGCCTTCACGGTTAAGGTCTAATTCATCTAAAATGGTTTTACGGTATTCTTCGACCACTTCTTTAGGACGTAAACGCTTCCCGTCAGGTAACCAACGCGCGACGATACCCGCAAATAATGACATCACCTTAATATCGGCTAATATAGTTTTACTGATATTTGGTCGTAATACTTTGATAACGATATCTTTCTCTTCGCCATCACTTAGTAAGGTTGCAGTGTGAACTTGTGCGATCGAGGCAGATGCTAATGGGGTTAGTTCAAAGTCTTTAAAGTGCTGCTCAAAAACCTCAATGCCCATGGCGGAAATGATCAGTTCTTTTGCTTGCTCGCCTTCAAATGGTGTTACTTTATCTTGTAATAAGGCTAATTCATCAGCTAGTTCGGGCGGCAATAAATCACGCCTAGTTGATAACATTTGACCAAATTTAATAAATACCGGACCTAATGTTTCAATGGCTAAACGAAACCGTTGCTCAGGCGTTTTATCTTTATGTTTATTTCTCAGCCAAAATAAACTTTGTCGACCAAGTTTTGCATACCAAGGCAACATACCCGCAGGTACCATTTTGTCTAAACCAAAGTTTAAGAAGGTTTTAACTATTTGATAAAGACGTTGGCTACTCACGGTGATTATAATTTCCTATGCATTGATGAATCGAATTGTTAACTATGATTTAGCTACTTTTCAGCAATATCTGAAAAGAGTTTATCGATACGCTCAGACAAGCTATCAACCTGGCTTGCGATGTCTTTTGTTTGCTGATTAAAGCTAGCTATTTGACTAGTGGTTACCACTAGTCGTTTTTCATGTACTAGGTACTCACCAATATCAGCCTCTATTTTCTTGCCTGCTGCCGATACTGATTTAGTAATTTTATTACCAAAGTGTAATAACTTATGAGTAGGTACATCACCAAGGTGTCTCGCTAACTCTGATTGCCAGTCTATTGCAAGTGATTGAGCAATGTTAGCAAATTGCTGTGCTAATTTGATATCACCGTTAACATCTAATTCATCTTGCTTGATTAATAACGTCAAAGATTGCTTAGCTTTCAATTTTTTAAGTGTTTTAATACTGGTATTTATAGTGCAATCACTAGACTCAACATGAGTTCTAACAATGATACCTGTTGCGCTAGCAGTACTATTAACAGTAAAAGATAACGGAAATGACAGCTCTGCCAATTTTAGCGTTAATGTTTTTTGGTTTATCGCACTAAAAGAGACCAACTTATTGTTATTTAAAGCCAAGGCTTTATTAATAATTAATTCAATTGTGGCCGTGGCGACTTGAGGTAATAATAGGCTGTCACTAACTTGTGTACTCGCTTGAGTATTTAGTTGAGTTAATGCCTGGTTATTAGAAGTTTGCATGATTAAAACTTATAACCTTTATGTAAGGCAACGACCCCACCCGTTAAGTTTTTAAAGGTGGTTTGTTCAAAACCAGCGTTTTCCATCATAGCTTTTAACGTTTCTTGATCAGGATGCATACGAATTGATTCAGCTAAGTATTGGTAGCTTTCGCCATCTTTAGCTACCAACTCACCCATTTTAGGTAGGATGTTGAACGAATAAAAATCATAAGCTTTATTCAATAGCTCATGTTCTGGTTTTGAAAATTCCAAAACCAATAAACGGCCACCTGGTTTTAAAACTGAATAAATAGAGCGTAAGGCTTTATCTTTGTCAGTGACATTACGAAGACCAAAAGCGATTGTTACAATATCAAAAGTATTCTCTTCAAATGGCAAATACTCAGCATTGGCTTGCACATATTCTATATTTTGCACTAAACCTTTATCACGTAATTTATCACGACCAACATTTAACATTGAGCTATTAATATCAGCTAAAACAACTTTACCTTCACGGCCAACTAACTGTGAAAATTTAGCGGTTAAATCACCCGTTCCGCCAGCAAGATCCAAAACCTTATTACCCGGACGAACACCACTGGCATCAATAGTGAAACGCTTCCACAACCTGTGTATACCAAATGACATTAAATCATTCATCACATCATATTGTTTAGCCACCGAGTGAAAAACGCCTGCCACCATAGAAATTTTATCGTCTTTTTCAATGGTTTTATAACCAAAATGCGTGGTGTCTTTACTTTCGGCTGAATTATCGACTGAAGTATCAGCATCCACAGGTGCTTGTGGGCTGGTCGATAAGTCATTGGCTTGAGAGTTTTGATCTGTAGATGACATGGTATTTTCACTTAAAACATTATTAAAACTATAATTGCCGACAGTTTACTGTATGCATGCTAAATCACCAAATACCCCACTAGCTTTTTATTGATCTAACTAAAATAAAGGTGTGATATTTCGCCTTTAAAGACTAAAAAGTCATATCACAGCCGAGACAGCCACGTAATTAAATAACGATTATGAAATAAAATTACAAAAACGATTGCAAATATAGAGTAGCTACTCTATACTTCTCTTCGTTCCCTTATGCGGACGCTTGTTGTAATAATTGAATATTCTAGCTTTCCTCATAGCTAACTCACCGATAGCCTTTGCTATCGGTTTTTTTTTGCCTGAAATAAAACAGGCGATAACCATGGTTGCTGTGATTTATACGAGAATAACCATTATTTCATCACTGCACCTTGAATTGAAGTTTCTCAAACACTCTGAAACCTGCACCTTGATTGGTAACCGGTATAACTAGCAGTCAAATAAACTTTTCGCCGGTATTCAGGCCCTTCACTCAAGCAACAGATAACTTGTTACAATAACGTTAATATTTGTTATTTACTCAAAACTAATTGCATTATATGGTGCTCTACCATGTAAATAGTTACTGCACTCCGTAATACTCAAAGGAATAGTTTTGTCGTTATTTATCCAATCACTCAACCATCAGATCATCGATGGTGATAATCATCGCCATTTATTAGACAATGTAAACTTATCTGTAGCGCCCGGTGAATGCGTTGCATTAATGGGAGATAGCGGTAGTGGTAAAACAACCTTACTTAACTTAATAGCTGGTTTAGAACCAATTCAACAAGGTAAAGTTGCAGTAGCAGACATATCATTGACACAAGCCAGTGATAAGCAACTTAGCCAGTTACGAAAAAAGCATATAGGTATTATTTTTCAACAATTTAACTTACTGACAAGTTTATCAGTGCAAGATAATATTGAGTTTAGTGCCAAGCTCGCTGGTCGTTATGATGCTCAACATGGTTTAGCACTAGCGGAGCAGCTGGGCATTAATCATTTATTACACAAGTATCCGGCCACCCTATCAGGGGGAGAAATGCAGCGCGTGGCGATTGCTCGCGCGTTAAATAGTAAGCCTAAATTATTGCTTGCTGATGAGCCTACCGGAAATTTAGATGAAAATAATAGTAATCAGGTAGTGCAACAGTTAGTCAGATTAGCTAAGTCAAACAACACAGCGTTACTTATGGTCACTCACAGCGCTGATGTGGCTGCTAGTATGGATAAGGTCTACCGTTTAGATGCTGCTGTCAGCTTAGTTACTGGTTAAGCTGATGCAAAACAAAGCCAACACAGTAAGTACTAGTGAATTTTTCTTAGTATTAAAAGCTCACCTTGCTGAATATTCAAACAAGCCTTTATTAAACCTTGGCTTTATTTTAAGTTTAGCCATAGCGACCAGCACGTTATTGTGCATTTTGGTATTAAATCACGCCAGTGAGCAGCAATACCAAACAGCCAATAGTCGCTTAAAATCTCCGGTAGCCTTTTATATTGTTGCCAATGAGGGCCGCACTATTGATATCAGTGACTTTAGCCAGTTAAAAAAGCAGGGTTTTCATCAGCTTGCGCCAACACACTTTTTTCGTAAAACGCTAACGTCGGGTGAAAAAATCACCTTCCGAGCCATGGATATCTTGCCTCTGGCTTTAACGATGCCAGAGAGTTTCAAGACTAAACAGATAAATCTAAGTTATGACTATGCAAAAACCCTTGGTTTAACTAAAGCCTCAACTCACTCTTCTACTGAAACCTCAACTACGGCTACAAACAATACCGATAATCAAGTTCGCTTAGTTGATGGCGAACCATTTAACATTCACTACAACCAAATCAACGATTGGGGTAAAGTCGCCTTAATTGATTTACCCCTTGCTTGGCAGATTTTTCCCGATATCAAAGGTTTTAGTCATTTAGTTGTGGCTACTATTAGCGAGAGTGAAAAAGCGCGGTTAGCGCAACTATTACCTGAACATTTAGCAATACAAGAATCCTGGTCACTTCAAGAACTGACAGGTTTTGCCAATGCTTTACATTTAAATTTATTGGCGCTGGCCATTTTAGGTTTTATCGTTTGTTTATTTATTGCTTTTCAAGCCGCTAATCAAGCATGGCAGAAACGCGGTGAGTTAGCGGCACAGCTTCGCTTACTTGGCGTAGAATTAGCCAGCATACAAAAAGTAATGTTATGTGAAGCCTTAGCTTTGACCTTGATCGCCAGCATAATAGGTATAGTAATCTCCTTTGTCTTGGTATCAATACTACTGCCGGTATTAGGAATTACCCTAGAACAACTTTATCAACTACGACAAACCGGACACTTTCAATGGCATTGGTTATATAGCTTTTGGGCATTCGTTATTTCTGGTATCGCGGTTTTTTTAGCACTTTTAAAACAATTTAGGGTTATTAGCTCAGCCAAAATCGCTCTAACAGCCCGTGATGTACCACAATCATTTAATTACAAAGTAAGCGCAGCAATAGGTATAACGTTAATGACTGTGTTTCTACTTTGGCCTGAGGTTTATGCTAAAAATTCATGGCATCAGTTAATGATAAAATATGGCTTACTGCTAATAGCCAGTGTCGCCTTATTACCAAATTTACTGAGCTACTTACTTAGAATAATGAGCTATTTTAGCCATTCGTTTCGACTTAACTTCGTTATTAAAGATGCCAACCAACAAGTTGGTCGTCGTTATTTACCCTTAGCAGCATTTTACCTCGCATTAACCGCCAGTATTTCAGCGGCGCTTATGGTCAACAGTTTTGAAAAATCCTTCACTGCCTATTTGGATCAGCTGCTCAGCTCAGACTTATTTATCAGTTATAACCCACAACAAAAAGACCACGTTGAGGCATGGCTTGCTCAACAAGACACTATTGATGAATATATTATCTTTAAAGAAACTACCGCCAAATATGGTGATAGTACCTTAGCCGTGCATGCGCTTATGTCGGCAAAACAACAGCAAAGTTTATTGTTTAAAAGTCAATCGTCCAAGCAAGGTATCACGGAGCAGTTCAATTGTTATATCAACGAACAGCTCTCTTTGAAACAATCATTAGCCTTAGATGAACAGCTCACCATCAAACAAGGCCAGCAGACATTCAACTGCATAATAACTGCTATTTTTTATGACTATGGCAATCAAGGCTATTCGGTAAAAGTTCCGTTAAAGGCAAACAAAATCCCACTATCAGCTTGGCGTGAGCGTGGCGTTGGTGTCTACTTTAATGATAGTAATCGCTTGAGTAAGCAAGAAATAGCCGAACAGTTAGGTCTTGATGAACAGCAGATATTTGAGCCCGAACAAATCAAAATAATGGCGCTAGCAATATTCAAGCAAACCTTTGTACTTACTCAGGCCATCGCTTTTGTTTTACTGACCATAGCCTGTTTTGGTCTATTTTTGTCAGCCAATAATTTAGAGTTGGCACGCAAACCAGATTTATACACCTTAAGTAGTCTAGGTTATAGCCGTATTGAGCTTTTTAGTCATATGTTAATGCAGTGGCTATTGTTAGCTTTTGGTGTACTTTTACTTAGTTGGCCGGTAGCGGGTTTACTTGCTAAAGCCTTGGTAGCCAAAGTATTACCGGCATCATTTGGTTGGTCCATGCCGCTGGTGTTAGATATCGCGCCGTTTGCCATCACTAGTATTACTGGGCTGATCATATTATTACCGGCATTAGCTATTCCCTTATATAAGCTCAATGTGAGAGCCAGTTTGTCATGATAATTTTTAGCTTGAAACGTCACCTAAAATATCACTTAAAGCATTGCTTAAAACCGCTATTCATCTTAGTAGCCACAGCCATACTTGTTACTGGCTGTAGTGGCGAAGCTGAAAAAAAACGCCAGTCGTTAAAGTTGCTTGCTGATGCTGATGGCCAATTTGCTAATGCTTCGTTGGATAAGCCGATAATTTTTCCACAAGCGCATGCCCCGAAAAAAGCTTACCGCCAAGAATGGTGGTATTTAACCGCGATGTTAACAACCGAAGATGGTCAGTCTTTAGCAAGCCAATGGACCCTTTTTCGTCGCGCCGTGGGCGATAAACATTGGTACTTCGCACATGCTGCTTTAGCTGATGCAAATAACCATAGCGCCGCTTATAGAAATGGCCGCGAAGAGCTAGGTAACGTCAACATAACCACTGAGCCTTTTAATGCCACAATAGATGACTGGCGATGGCAATCTACATCAAACTTACTGCCGGCAAGCTTAGTTTATGGCTCCGCTGTTGGCTCAATAAATAGTGCTATAGATGCTTCAGAGCTAGGTGAGGTAACAAATGATGCTCCCCATGATGCAACAAAGGCGGTAGTCGCTAAACAGAGCAACTGGCAGGTAGAGTTGAAACTTGCCACCACAGCAAAGTATTTTCTACAGGGCGACAACGGTTTTAGCATTAAGCACCCGAATTTAAATATCGCCAGCCATTATTATTCTCAGCCCTTTATTGATGTTACGGGTAAGGTCTATTGGCAAGGTAAGTGGCATAAAGTGACTGGCACCGCTTGGTTCGATCGTGAATGGGCTTCACAAATGTTAGGGCAAGATCAGCAAGGTTGGGATTGGTTTTCACTGCGCCTAAATGAAAACACTGCTCTGATGCTTTTTCGTGTCCGCTCAGACCAGAAAAATTACTTTTATGCCAGCATAATGTCGCGCAATGGCGAAATTCGTAGCATTGCTTCAAGCGATATCAATCTTATCAGCCACCACAATAATACCACCAGTGATTCACCCTACCCTCAAAGCTTTTCATTGGCTATTTCTAAAGAAGACATCAATCTCAAGGTAGAAGTAATCAATGAGCAGCAAATAATGCGCTTTGGTATTGAATACTTTGAAGGCATGGTGCGTTTTAGTGGTAGCCATCAGGGCGAAGGTTTTGTTGAAATGACAGGTTATAGTGACAAGTAAGCTTAACTCGGGATAAAATAGTTAACTATTATCTTAAACAGTCAACCTGCCCATGCCGATACCAACAGAGCAACTTAATACCATAGAAAAATACGATGAAGAAAAACGCTTAAGCTACTTACTTCAACAAGTTGTTAGCAACAAAGAAATTTGGATATTAGCTGATGAGCATGGCTGTGTCATGCTAAATACTGAAGATGAAGATTGCGTTCCCGTATGGCCTAACGAAGAATTTGCACAACGCTGGGCAACCGATGAATGGCAGCACTGTAAGGCTGAGGTTATCTCATTAAGCAAATGGTACAGTCACTGGAGTACCGGCTTGTTTGATGATGAATTAGCTTTGGTAACTTTTCCCAACCAAGATAATCAAGGTTTAGTCTTATTTCCTGAAGAATTTGAAGAAGCGTTACTTAAAGAAACTAAAAAACAGGCTCGTAAATAATGGAAATTCGTATCGGCTCACTAACACATCCTGCGGTCATAGCATTGTTAGAAGAACATCATCAAGATATGTTAATACACTCGCCACCAGAAAGTGTGCATGCCCTTGATTTATCATCATTAGCGCAAGAAAACATCACCTTTTGGAGTGTTTGGCATAATGATGAACTCGCCGGATGTGGAGCCTTAAAAGCGTTAGATAATAGTCACGGTGAAATTAAGTCGATGCGTACTTCCGGTAATTTTTTACGTCAAGGTGTGGCCAAATTACTTATGGAACATATACTTGTCGAAGCAAATGCTCGCGGTTACCACAAGCTATGCCTTGAAACGGGTACTATGGCTGCTTTTCTACCAGCGCAAAAACTTTATCAACAGCTGGGGTTTAAACAATGTCAGCCCTTTTCCGATTACCAAAAAGATCCCTACAGTACTTTTATGTCTAAGGTTATTAGCTAATAAATCCAGAATGTGCAAATAGCTCACATCCTACACCAAAGCACTGATATCGACATTCATACCAAGCAAATGCTGATATCAGTGCTTTTTTATTGATCGAAAAATCACTATGTCAGCTTATCTCATCGCTCTAACCTTGTTATACCAATTCCGTTAAATTACTACTCACTTGTACTGGCTAAAATTCTTCATGACTGCGTTGCTTTCAATCCCAATAGCCGGCTATTACTCAATCAAGCGCCTTGTCCTGAAATATTTTTACTCCGTACAACAAGATCACAAACTCACCGGAATTGGTATTACTTAAAGAACTATCCAATAATAATTTTGTAGTTGAAATTAACAAAAAGTCAGTTAAAATAGCATTTGAATGACATTCGAATATAATTTCATATAGGTTTCATATGGCTCCAGCTCCACGATTTAGTGCAAAAGAACAAGAAAGATTAATCATATGCGCGGCGATAAAGGCGATAGAAGAAAGTAGCTTGTTAGATTTTTCTATGTCCGCTATTGCCAAATTAGCAGGTCTTTCTATGGGATCCGTTTATAAGTTTGTGCAATGTAAAGAAGACGTATTAATTGCCTTAGCCACGCGTATGTATCAACAGCGCCAAGGTGTTTTCAAAAAAGTGCTCGCTCTGCCCTTAACAACACCTGAGCGTATTATTGCCACTAGCCTGTTAGATTTTTCTAAAGTGCATATGTATAGCTTTGATAATCAACTTGAAAATATTGTTAATACCGAAGCTATGATGAAGCGATGTTCCGAGCGCTGGTTAACACAAATGATCTCTTGTGGAGAACGATGTCAAACAATGTTCCAGCAGTTTTTACAAACTGCGGCAGACTCAGGTGAATTAACTTCAGGTAATCGAGATATTAAAGAAATAAACTTAGGTACTTGGTCCTTATCTGTTGGCTATTTTCAAACCGTACGTTTACACCAAAATTTGCAGAGTGAGTATGATGTCAATTCCAATGAACACACAGAAGAAAGCGCGCTAGTACTAGCTCCTGATGACTTGCACATCAATACTATGGCACGCTTAGTTAATAGCTACGATTGGCAAGAAAAAATATCAAGCGACGATATAGTTAACGTTTGCAATCACTTATTAAATGCCGGACTTAGGTAGTATAAAAAGACATGACTACGATACTGTAATAACATACAGTATCCATGTACAAGAAATCATATCAAAACACTTAATCATCTTGTCATTAAGTGATCAAAATTAAGGGAAGAATTAACAATCATGAATATAACCAAATGGCTTTTAGTGATCATTATCCTAGCCGGTACAGTATTTGGCTTACATAGCTATAAAACATCGTTGCAAGAAGCAGCTAATGCTCAAGCAGCGATGATGCCTGAGATGGCAGCAACAGTAACCGCGGTAAAAGTTAGTAATACTAGCTACCAAAAACATATTAAAGTCAGTGGTGAAGTGCAAGCATTTAAGTTTTTAATGCTCAATAATGAGTTGGCTGGTGAAATTACCCGATTAAATGCAGCCTCTGGTAGCATTGTTAATAAAGGCCAAGTATTGCTTGAATTAGATCATAGGGACGAAGATGCTCGCTTGATCGCAGCTAAAGCGACACTTATGTTAAATCAGCAGACCCTAGATCGTAATATTGAGCTACAGAAAACTCGTGGCATTAGTGAAGAGAAAGTTGATCAGGCCCGCGCTGCAGTACAAATATCCAAGGCTGACATCACAGTAATTACTACAGCTATCGACAAAAAGACATTAACGGCGCCATTTACCGCGACTATAGGTATTCATACTTTAGAAGTGGGTCAATATTTAGATAAAAATAGCCAAGTACTTGAACTCGTCGGTGTTAATGATTTCACTTGGATTGATTTTAATTTACCGCAATTTTATCAAGAGTTAGATTTAGCGGCTACGGTAAAAATTAGTCCTATCAATCAAGATTCAACATTTGAAGCAAAAATTGTCGCTATCGACCCACAGTTATCTCGTGTTTCACGTCATTTAAAATACCGCGCACAATTGCCTTCTGCAACATTAGCGTTAAAGCCAAATACATTGGTGTCGGTAATAGTGCCCATTTCTAATGAAAAAACAGTAGCTAGCGTGCCCGATTTAGCGATAAAACGTGATGCTTTAGGTAATTATGTCTTTGTTTTAGAAGCTGAAGCGCAAGGTAGTTACCGTGCTAAAATAGTGCCTGTTGAATTAGGTGAGCGACAAGGTGATCACGTAATGATTCTTAAAGGCGTAGCAGCAGGTCAACTCATTGCGAATAAAGGTTCATTCAAATTATTCCCCGGTATGAAAGTATACCTTGCTGAAGAAGCGACTCAAGCGGTAGCAGCTGATGTTAGCGGACAATAAGGGATTATGATGCAAGAAAATAAATCATCCATAATGGATATCTTTGTCAAACGACCGGTAGTCGCTATTGTCTTATCGATTATTATTTGTATTGCTGGCATCTGGTCTGCAAGTAAAATTTCGGTACTACAATTTCCAAAAATTGACAGTGCCTCACTTGTTATTGAGACGTATTATATCGGTGCTTCCGCTGATGTGGTAAAAGGTTTCGTCACCGAGCCTATTGAGCGAGCCGCAGCTACAGTGCCAGGGGTTGAATACGTTGATTCAGTAAGTACTTCAGGTAGCTCCAAAGTAACGGTTTGGCTAAAATTAAACGAAAATTCAACACTGGCATTAGCTGAATTAAATGCAAGGTTAGGACAAATTCGTTTCGAATTACCCCAAGGCGCGCAGGACCCCGTCGTATCAGTAAGCCGTGCTGATAGACCTTTCGCTGTTATGTATTTAAATGTCCAAGCTAATGGTAATGACTTATCGCGTATTACCGACTATTTAAATCGCCAAGTTAACCCTATTTTAAATGCGATAGAAGGTGTGCAACGCGTAGGTATTGAAGGTGCAAGAACACCGGCAATGCGAGTATGGTTAAATGCTCAAGCCCTACAAGTATTTAATTTAAGTGCGAGTGATGTTTATCAAGCGTTAGCAAAAAATAACACCATAGCCACTATGGGCTATGTAGAAAATAGTCGCCAAAAAATTGATATTGTTGCCAATACCCAGCTCAGTAGTGTTGAAGATTTTCAGCAACTTGTCATTACTCAGATCGATGGCGCTAACATTTATTTAAAAGATGTAGCAAACATTGAACTCGCCGCAGAAGATACCAGTGTCACCGCTAGACTAAACGATAAAGATGCTGTTTATATCGCTATTTGGCCATTGCCTGGTGCCAATGAAATTGCTATTGGCGATAAAGTTTATAAAAAAGTAGCAGAATTAAATAAAACCCTACCCTATGGTATATCAATCGATTACGCCTATGATGGCACTTTATACATGCGTGATGCATTAAAAGAAATTTTCACCACACTGATTGAAACTGTGATTTTAGTTGGCTTGGTCGTTGTTCTGCTAATGGGCTCATTTAGAAGCGCAATAGTACCATTAATTACCATACCTATTTCAATTTTAGGCGCGGTTGCCGCTATGGCTATGATGGGCTTTTCGTTAAACTTATTAACCGTATTAGCTATTGTTTTATCGGTTGGCTTAGTCGTTGATGATGCCATTGTTGTGGTAGAAAACGTAGCTCGTCTAATGCGCCAAGGCATGTCTAAATTTGATGCTGCGCTCATTAGCTCTCGCCAACTGCTTGTACCTATTATTTCAATGACCTTAACATTGGCAGCAGTATATGCGCCTATCGGATTCTTATCAGGGTTAACTGGTGTGTTGTTTAAAGAGTTTGCTTTTACTTTAGCCATTGCCGTAATCATTTCAGGCATAGTTGCCATCACACTATCACCTATTATGAGCGCTTATGTTTCACCTAAAGGTGGTGAAGAGGGTTGGTTAACCATTAAAGTAAATCATCTTTTTGACAAAATACAAACAAGCTATGCTGCATTATTACACCGTATTTTTAAGTGGCAAGGGCAAGTGTTTTTAATTGCCTTGGTTGTTTCATTGCTCACAGTACCTTTTTACCTCTACTCTAAGAAAGAATTAGCGCCAGTAGAAGATCAAGCCATGGTTATGTTTGTCATTCAATCGCCGCCTGATGCTTCATTGATTTATAACGTTGCGCAAATGAACCCCGTTGTTGAAAGCTTGCAAGAAATTGAAGGCGGCAAGAAAATTTGGCAAATCATTTTTGGTGGTGGCGGATTTGGTGGTTTAGAGTTAGTAAATGCTGATGACCGTGACTACAGTGCACAATCTCTAGTACCTCGTATTTATGGTAAATTAGCGCAAATACCTGGACTTAATATGTTTCCTATTTTACCGGCCTCATTACCCAGTTCAGGTCAGTTTGAAATAGAAATGATTGTTAAAGCCTCTGCTCCTTATAGCGAGATGAAACAATATGCTGATCAACTGGTTGGCGCAGCCTTTGGCAGTGGCAAATTCCTCTTTGCTGATACCGATTTAAAAATAGATTTACCACAAGTAGAATTGCAATTAAATCGTGAGAAAATTGCTGACTTAGGCATGACTGTCGGACAAATAAGTGAACAATTAGGTATCTTATTATCGAGTAACTTTGTTAATCGTTTTGACTCTAATGGTAAAGCTTACCGAGTGATCCCTATTATAAATGATGACGTCCGTAGTAAAACAGAAGCAATTTTATCATTGGATATAAAATTACCTACCGGTGAACTGTTACCTGTTTCATCTGTTGCCAATTTAAAATGGAAAACAGTCCCTAGAGCACTAGGTACTTTTGCGCAGCAATCGTCTTTTAGAATCTACGGTGGTGTTGCGCCAGGTTCAAATAAAGAAGCAGCATTATCTGCTCTTGAAAACGCTGCAAAAGAAATATTACCTTTAGGTTATTCCATTGATTATGCTGGTGAGTCTAGACAGTTACGCAAAGAAGGTAATACCTTAATCATGGTATTGGGTATTTCATTATTAATTGTATTTTTAGTACTGGCAATACAGTTTAATAGCTTTAGAGATCCCTTAGTGGTGTTACTTGGCTGTGTGCCATTAGCCTTGTCAGGTGCCCTCCTTATACCTTACCTTGAATTAACCACTATCAATATTTATTCACAAATAGGTTTAATTACTTTAATAGGGTTAATCGCTAAAAATGGTATTTTGATTGTGGAATTTGCTAATCATGCACAAGAGCTAGGTGCTAATAAACTAGCCGCAGTAACTGAAGCGGCAACCACACGTTTACGTCCCATTTTGATGACCACTGCAGCCACTATTTTAGGGCATTTCCCGCTAGTATTAGTAACCGGCGCGGGTGCAGAAGCGCGTAATAGTATTGGTATTATCTTAGTCGCGGGTATGTTTATTGGTACTATCTTTACCTTGTTTATTTTACCTAGCTTCTATTTGCTCTTAGCAGAAAAGAGACAAAAAATCACCAGTGAAACGATGCAATTTTCTGGCTCAACATTAACGCAAGTAAATTAGCTAAACTGTTTAGTTAGATAACTTCATGTTAAAAGCCACTTATGCTCATAGCAAAAGTGGCTTTTATTTATACCAGTTTCATTAAGTTAAGGCGTAACACCTTCGTTAGCAAAATAAAGCTTTATATGTTGCTTAGCCTCTTCACTATGCAGCAATGCTGTTACCGCCTCATAGACCTCCTCTTCAGTTTTATCTTTATGCTCAAACATCATTATTAACTCACTAATTATATTGGCTTCAAAGACGAAACAAGCCATAGGTCTCTTAGTAAAGGCAGCTGATAACATTGAAGGTTTAGTTAACTTAACTTGCAAGGCCAATGCATCTAAAATCGATGGGGGAAAATGCCAGTGTTTAGCTATGTGATAGGCTATTTTTTTTGAGTTTTTCTGCATTAACTCTTTAAAGGCATAAGAGTTCGGCTGACAATCCGGATGAACAAAAGAAAAGGCTTCCATCAATAACTGATACATAATCATATCACCCAAGTTACAAATAAGACCAATAAGATAACCTTGTGCTGCCTCCTCTTTGTAAGTAGAAGTATTTAGTAATGCTTTAGCGATAACACCAGTAGCAAGACTGTGTTGCCAGATTTTATTGCCATACTGCTTAAAATAAATATGTGATTGCGGTGTTAATTTACTGACAAAACCATTGATCACGCCCTCTATAAGTCCGTTACTGCCTAGTAGCATAAAAGCTGATTTAAGATCCGCTATTTCTTTATTTGTGTGGTTATAAAAAGACGAATTGGCCAGCTCAATAACTTTAGCCGCGATTGATGGCTCTTGTTGAATCAGAACCAATAATTCTTCGGTATCAAAGTTATTATCACTCAGTTGCTCAATTACCTTACTAAGTGATGCTGGTAATACAGGCATTGCCTGAAAAATGGTTTCGGGGTTTCGCAATACAGTATCAATTTGAGCAGCAACATAGTGAGATAGTTCATCATGTTGTGTTGTGGCAGGTGATTGACCAAATAAGAAGTCATAGAATTCTTGCTGATGAGTTTCTTCAGCACTGATTAAGCGTAGTGGTTTTGATATGTTAGCCTTTTTAATGTTATTTAACGATTTATTAATCAGCTCTTCTTCTAATTCCTCATCTCCTTCAAAATAAAAATAATTAGGTTGTTCCTTACTTGTGTTAGTGGCAAACAAGCAATCGAGTACGGCTTTAAACATATAGATTGAACCCTAATAATTTTGTCATGATTTTATTTTTATTTAACGCCAGTAGTTCATTGGAATACCAAAACACTGCTTAAAGCTAGCTTTTGATCAAACCTCCCACACAGCAAGTACATAAATTAATAATAGTCTAAAACATCGCGACTGTAGACTCATAATGAACAAAGTTATCAATACTTTTTGATTTAAATAAGCTAAATAAAATTACGCTTATAGATAATATTTGCATAAGTATTAACACTCTCTTACACCATTTGTTAAGTAATATTCATTTAACAAAGAAGACACTTAAAAGTGTCTATTTAGATTAAATAGGGTGCAGCCTTTAGATTTTTCTTTTACTGTATAGGACAACAATTAAAAAATTATTTAACACCCTTATCATGATGAAACTGCACCACATAAACGGTCATATTCAAACAATATTACTCGCTGAGTATCCTGATAAGCTTTTATTGCTTGATGGCTGCTGTCGATCCGACATTGCCACGTTGAAGCTCTTTATTACCCAAACCTTACAACGTCCACTCAATGATTTAACTTTAGTTGTGGTGACACATATGCACCCTGATCATGCGGGTGCAGCCAATAAGCTAAGAAAATTAACGGGTTGTAAAATAGCAGCAGCCAATGTTAGTGGCCAATGGTACTCAGGGTTAGACGGTCGATTAATGCACCTTACCGATATATTGCTAGCTAAGTGGGTGGCAAAACGCATGAAAAAAACACGCAATAATATGTGGTATTCAAGCCAACTAGTCACTGATTATAAACTTGACGATGGCGATGAATTACCCGGCTTTTCTGAATGGATTGCCTTGTCTACTCAAGGACATACCGATAGAGATTTATCGCTACAGCATTTACCTAGCAATAAAGTTTATGTCGCTGATTTAATAGTAAAAGTAAAAAATAAATATATTCCCCCTTTCCCCATTTTCCACCCTAATCGTTACAGAGCATCATTGCATAAAATAATGGCTTTAAAGACTGATACGATTATTCTTGCTCATGGCGGAGAGGTGAGTCTGACAGATAATGATTACCAACAGTTATTAAAAATGGCCCCTAAAATACCTAGAACGCATTGGCGCACGGTTAAGAAGACATTATTAAAACCATTCAAAAAATTTGCATAGCTATATTTTATCAGCTCATGTGAAAGAAATGATAATCAGAGGATTTTCCCTTAATGCCTCTAGACAAAACCCTTATTCGCATATATTAATTCACGATCTTTCATCAAAAATAATGAGAAGATGACAGAACGCCCACAAACAGCTACTAAATTAAGGTAGCTATATGCGTAAAACCCAAGCAAACAACTCGTTAATCCTAACGTCACTTTAAGGTGAGTTCAGCCACTTCTTTTTTAGCGCTAATACGAATACTAAGTAGAATGTCAATCTGATTTATATCAGTTAAATAATCAAGGTTAATAGGTGTATTACCGATAATTTCAAAGGTATTCTCGTTAAGGTTGTAAGACCACAATTGCAACTCCTCATTAATGCCATAAATCACATTATTTTTTGTTATGAAACGTTTGTCGCTTCCTTGGTGCTCTAGTGATTTAATCAGTTGGTCTTCCGCGGGACCTGGTTGCCAAAATCGGTCCAACTGATCGGTGTAAATTAATCGACCATCTTCACTTTTGAGCGCCCAGTTTACTTTTTTATCAGTGATAGCCCTGAACTCTTGGTTATTAAGATTGAACTCTCCAAAGGTTATTAAGCCTTTAATACGCGCAGTTATCAAGGCGGTATTGTCTTTACTACTCCAGTGGAAAAGTTGCTCAATACGCTGCTCGAATGGAAAGAATTCTTGCTTTGACTCTTGTTTTGAATCTAGGGTCACTTGAGTGAGCATATTATTAACATTGACTAAAATACTCTTACCATCAGCAGCCCAATCTTGACCATTAATACGACTATCTATCGGAAAATAGGTGAGTTGTTGCGGACTATTACCATCGGTTATCCAAAGTTGATCCTCGCCCGAACGATCCGATTTAAAAGCAATTAACTCACCACCTGGCTGATATTGGGCGTTGTTTTCGGCAAGATTAGAGCGTGCTATTATCGAGTAATTTTTATCTTCTGTGATTATGAATTGCTTTGCTTGCGTCTTCGTTATTTTCGATAAGGGAATCGTGGCAACATCACTATCCCAATTTCCCTTAATCACCAGCATTCGTTTACCGTCGGGGTGAAATATTGGTGAGCCCATTGGTGCATCAAGGGGTAAACTAATATTGGTGATTTTACCTTGATAAGATAGACCAAAGAGTTGTCGACCCGTGCTGAAAATAAGTTGTTTATTCATTGGTGTAAAGTTTGGGTAGATAAATCTTAAATTTGGTATTTCAGGCGGATATTCAATCTGATGGCTAGATAATACTTGGCCGTCTGGTTTGAGTGTTTCAATATAGTACTGGCCATCATTATGGATACTGGTCAATGCGATAAGGTCGTCTTTGACCGAATAGTCATAGTCAATTAAATTGCCATCATCGATCGAATATATAACAGTACTTTTGTTATCCGTTATCGAGTAGTTGACTAACTTCCAACGATTAGACGATTTTTGCAATAAAGCGATCTTATTATTATTTAGCCAGGTAGGTTTACTTATTCTTGAGTTTTTACACTTCATTAATAAACTTGGAGATTGAGGAGTCTTAAGTGCTTGTTCAAAATCCAAGGTCATTAGTTTATAACACTGTTTCTGAGTGATGGGTTGGCTGCAGTTTTCAGTTTCAATAAAGACCAGTTTCTTGCCATCTTTAGAAAAACTAGCAGTACCATAGCGTGCCATGTTTTTTGTCAGTTGGATCTCTTTCTGAGTTTTAGTGTGTTTTGCCCAAAGATTACTCTCAAGACAGAGCCTTTCTGAATAGCGCAGGAAAACAATGTATTCACCGTCAGGCGAATATATCCCACCAAACTCTTTATTGTCAGTAGCGGTCAGTGAACGCAATTCACCAACAGACAGTTTAAAAGGTTGTGGCTGTGTAAGGTATATAGCGCTGATAATCGCCAAAATAATAATGCCGGTGAAGATACTGAGCCAACTTAAAGTCGATCGAGATGTTTCGGTATGAGGGCTTTCAAGGTGAGTGTTTTCAATATGGAGATGTGGGGAGCTATTATCTTGCTCTATCTCAGACTTTTCAGTATCGGCTTTTAATAAGGATTCTGGTTCAACGGACAATTCGATATCGATTTTATCCTGCCACCGAACCTCGCATTCTAAACTATATCCCTGTTTGGTATGGGTTTTAATATAGGACTGATATTGAGTGTCTTCACCCAGTACTTTTCTTAGTTGGGCGATACTTCTTTGTAATGTATTAGGCGTAACAACCGTGTCGGGCCAAACTTTATCAAATAACTCGTCGTAACTAACCACTCTGCCCTGATTTTCAGCAAGGTAGGTTAAAACCGCTAAAGCTTTAGGAGCAATAGTTTTCGATTGCTCTTTTTGAGTGACTTGATTTCTAGATAAATCGACAAAAAAATCACCTACCCAATACTTTACCGCCATAAAACCTCTTACCAGAATGAACGTTGTTACTCAAAATTGAGTATGAACAAGAAAATCATCTTAACATAAATTCTGAACGCAACTAAAGCTAACTTTATAACCAATTGATAGTTAAGGTGTATTTAAGTATTTATTCAAAAATCAGTATGAAGTCAGCTAAAAATCAGTGGTACGTCAGGTGTTTTTATTATTATTCATGTACATTTAAAACATTCTTGATGTTCAAGAACAGCCCTACAAGGGTTTAGCGTTTTACCAGTGAGAAATTAAATGGATATGAAAAATATTTTAATTTTAGTTTGTCTATATTTGCTGCCTTTTCTATTTGTGCAGGCGAACGAGACAAGTGACTTCACCTTATCAAAAATACAAGTTTTGCCGATTAAAGACACTCAAGCCGATAGACAGTATGAGCTGTATATTAAGTTACCTGAGGGATATTCAGATAATAAAGATAAGATCTATCCTGTCATCTACTTTACTGATGCAATCTGGCAAATCGAAATATTATCCGGCGCCACTGAATTTTTAATGGAAGACGCAATTTTGGTTGGAATTTCCTGGCAAAAAGACATCAATGCAGCGCTAATGAAAGAAAAAGGGCAGCACGTAAGTCGAAATAGAGATTATTCAATAAGTAAGTCAAGTAACCCTGAAGTTCAGGCTAAATATCAACTCGGTCAGGCCAGTAACCATCTGACTTTTATTCGCAACGATGTGATTAAAACCATAGAAAAAAATTACCGAACTGATCCTGAAAATCGCACTTATTTTGGCTTTTCTGCAGGAGCACGCTTTGGCGCTTATATCTTAATGGCACAACCCGATACCTTTAAAAACTACATTCTTGGCAGCCCATCACTTTGGCGAGATATCCCCTTACTTTTTTCTCTCGAACATGAAGTATTAAAGAGTAAAGAACAAGCGATTAACCTTTATATTTCATATGGCGAATTGGAGAAGAAGTTAGGTCCTCATATTGAAGAGTTTGTTACCAAGCTAAAAAATAAACAATATGAAGGATTATCATCAATAAAACATGTAGTGATTGAATCCTCTGGCCATAGCGACTCATTTCCTATGCTTGGTGTACGTAGTGTGAAATGGTTATCAAGCTTGTCAAAAGAGGAGAAATAATATGACCATCAACTTAAGATTCAAAAAATTAATCACCCTAACTCTCTTGAGCGGTATGAGCAGCTTTGTCGCCCAAAGTGTCGAAGAAGAAATCAGCTTAGCTCCTGAGGCTTCTGCCACAGAAGCCTCACTCTCATTCAGGGATATTCCAGAACTTAAAAAGGCCTTTATTGATACCACACCTGCAGACAAAAAAGACGGGATTGCCGTTGGCGAATTAGGCATTGATGGCGGTAATAAAGCCATGATTGTTAAGTTAGCGCAAGGGATTGCTGGCAAAAAACATGGTTCGTACGATAGCCTGCTTATTGCCCATAAGGGCAAGCTATTATTTGAATCCTACTATTCCCGAGGTCGAGTCAATTTACCTCATTTTCAAGCATCAACGACTAAAGTTTACACTAGTATGGCACTCGGTCGTGCTATACAGCTGGGTTATTTAACCCTGGCTGATTTAGACAAACCAGTGATCAGTTTTCTAAAAGATCTCGACCCATCAAAACTTGTTGAAGGGGTTGAAAAAATCACGCTGCACCAAGCGATGACTATGCGTTCAGGTATCCGCCTCAGCAACGAACAGAGAGATGAGTTTGATAAAAATCCAAGCCAGTTAAAAGGCCAGGGGCAAGTTCAGACTTACCTCGAGCATAGTGCACCGATAACCACAGCGTCTCAGAGTTTTAAATATCAATTCGATCCTATTTTGGTGATGCAAGTTCTTGACGCTGTCGTGCCTGGCACCGCTAAAGATTTTATCAAAAAAGAACTTCTCGACAAAATTGGCATTACCAATTATCGCTGGGGGACTGACGTTAGTGGTCTGCTGACAGCACCTTATGGCTCGAACATGACTTCACGCGATATGCTCAAGTGGGGAACTTTGACTGTCAACAAAGGCAAATGGAAGGGAGAACAGTTGGTTCCTGAAGCGTTTATCGCCAAAGCAACCAGCAGGCTCCTCTCTACCGGTGGCGATATTGAAATCTACGGTGGCGGCAAGGATGTCTCTAATCAGGGCTACGGTTATTACTGGTGGAGTGGAGATCTGAAAGTTGGCAATAAGAGTTATTTCAGCTCATCTGCTCAGGGCGGTGGCGGCCAGTATATCATTCTGATCGAGGAGCTTGACCTGCTAATTGTGTTTACTGATCATGATAACGACAATACAACTTTACAATTAACTGCAGAGAGGATACTACCGGCGTTTATAGGAAATACGGTTACAACCATCAGTGGGAAAAATAACAGTCAAGATGAATTCCCAGCTTTTGAAGGACCTTACCTTGGACAAACACCGCCAGGTATGAAAGCAGAACCTTTTGCTCCGAGTATCATTTCCAAAAACAGCTGGGATGGTGAAGGCATATTTGCCCCTGGCATGAAAGAATTTTACTTCACCAAAAAAGGTGGGAAATACACACGCCGTACCGTTATCGGTTTCCGGCAAGAAAACAATATTTGGACTAAGTACCTAGAGTATCCACGAAATGGTGAAACCGCGTTCTCGCCTGACGGAAAACGATGGTATATGGCCGAAGGATATAAAGATCGCATTGGCGATGGCTGGTCTGAACGTAAAAGCCTTGGACCTATGTTTGACCGTAAAGACTGGGGCATTATGCGCCTGACAGCATCAGCCAAAGGGACCTATGTTTTTGACGATTATAAAAACAAAGTGATCCGCATTTCAGAACTCAAGAATGGCGAACGTCAAACGCCAAGAAAGATGTCTTCTGTGATCAATACTGGAGAATGGACAGCCCACCCTTTTATCGCGCCAGACGAAAGCTACTTGATTTGGGATAGCGAAAAAGAAGGCGGCTTTGGTGGCAATGATATTTATATAAGTTACCGACAAAAAAATGGCTCATGGGGACCTGCGATCAATATGGGCGATAAAGTCAATTCCACTCGAGAGGATTACTATCCAAGCGTCACCCCTGACGGCAAGTACATACTATTTAACAGAAACATAGCTGAGGGTAATACAGATATCTATTGGGTTGATGCGCAGATTATTGAGACTCTCAGGCCTAAATAATAAGCACAATATTACAAAGGCGCAACCTAGATAAAAAGAGCGCTTTCTGAATCAACATTGAATACTAATTAGTAAAATAAAAAACATCAAAATGACGGAATAATTTATGACCATCAATTTAAAATATAAAAGTTTAATCGCTGTTGCACTATTTAGCGTTTGTAGCTGCATTGTTTCAGCTCATACTGATAAAAACGCCAAAGCGCCAGAGGCTTCAACCGCCGATACTAAGGTCTCATTTTGGGATATGCCTTATCTTAAAGAAGCCTTTATCGATACTGCGCCTAGTGATAGAAGAGACGATATTTCCATAGGTAAGTTAGCTATAAGTGGTGATAAAGACCTAATTGTTAAGATGGCCCAGGAAATAGCAGAGAATAACGAAGGTAAGTTCGACAGCGTGCTTATTTCCCATAAAAACAAGCTTATTTTTGAATCTTATTACGGCAGGGGTCGTATTAACCTACCTCACTTTCAAGCTTCTGTTACTAAATCCTACTTATCGATAGCCATTGGGCGAGCAATTCAGTTAGGTCACCTGACAATGGCCGATTTACACAAACCTGTTATTAGCTTTCTTAAAGATATTGACCTAGAAAAGATAGCTGAAGGGGCAGAAAAAATTACCCTTCATCAAGTAATGAGCATGAGTTCAGGCATTCGTGTCAGCGCTGAAAGGCAAAAATTAATCATGGATAGCAGCACTAAAACCAAAGGGTCTAATGTCACTGAGCAGTTTTTACAACATAGTGATGCTATTTCACCCAAGTCACAAACGTTTAAATATCAAGATGCAGATCCACGCATAACAATGCAAGTGCTTAATAACGTAGTTCCGGGATCAGCCAAAGACTTTATCAAAACTGAAGTATTAGCAAAAATAGGCATCACTGATTACGGTTGGAATAATGATGTTAATGGCTTACCTGTAGCTGAGACCAGCTCTAGTGTTACCTCTCGCGATATGGTCAAGGTGGGCACATTGGTCATCAACAAAGGAAAATGGCAGGGCAAACAACTTATTTCAGCCGCCTTCTTATCTAAGGCTACCAGTGCCATAACAAAACCTACAGAAGAGTGGATACCCGACAGCTTTTCATATGGTTACTTTTGGTATCAAAGCGATATTAAAATCAAAGATAAAAGCTACCAAGCAAAATTTGCTTGGGGTGGTGGTGAGCAATACATTTTAACATTTGAAGCGCTTGACTTAACCGTTGTTTTTACCGCCCATGCGAGAGAAAATAATACTATGCAGATGATGGCGGAAAGCATCCTGCCAGCTTTTCTTAAATAAGGAATAAGGAATACCCCATGAAACCTATTACTAATATGAGTACACTTTTTATCACCTTACTTCTTTTTTCGTTAGCTATGAGTAGCAAAAGTCATAGCCAAGATGAATTTCCAGTGCTTGAAGGTCCCTATATGGGACAAAAGCCACCAGTCAAGGTAGCTGAACCCTTTGCTCCGGGCATCATATCTAAAGAAGGTTGGGAACTTGAAGGCGTGTTTTCCCCCGGCATGAAGGAGTTTTACTTCACCTTAGATCGCGCCACCGACGTTAAAAAATTCAAGCCCACGGTTATCGGCTTTCGCCAGCATAATAATGTCTGGAAAAAATACACTGAATTCCCTAGGACAGGTGAAATCGTCTTTTCACCTGACGGTCAACGCATGCATATGGCGAAAGGTTATAAAGACCGAGTCGGCGATGGTTGGTCAGAGCTTAAAAGCCTTGGGCCAATGTTTGATAGGAAAGACTGGGGCATTATGCGTCTGTCAGCATCTGCCAAGGGCACCTATGTTTTTGACGATTATAAAAGCAATGATGAAATCCGCATCTCTACGATAAAAGATGGCAAGCGCCAAGCACCAAAAAAAATGGGCCCTATAGTCAATACAGGTAAATGGACAGCTCATCCTTTTATCGCACCAGACGAAAGCTACCTTATTTGGGATAGCGAACGTGCAGGCGGCTATGGAGACACAGATATTTATATTAGTTACCGACAAAAGGATGGTTCATGGGGACCTGCGATCAATATGGGCGATAAAGTTAATTCAGATAAAGCCGACTTCTATGCCAGTGTCACCCCTGATGGCAAGTACATACTCTTCAACAGAACCATGAAGAAGGGTAATATAGATATCTACTGGGTGGATGCACAGATTATTGAGACGCTTAGACCAAAAGATTAAATCCTAGAACAAACTACTGCAGTGGAGCATGAGTCGCTACAATCCCATTACTGCTAAGTAGAGTGTATCCTCTGCTTTTCCGGCAGCGTCAGGTTAATCTGTTCGAGAATTCAAAACAATTTTTTGTTCTATTTTAAGTACAATATTCTCGACAGATTAACATAGTGTCCTCTGTACTTAATGGCTCTTTAGTTAAGCCACAGACAATACCTTCTGGGGTTTTTTGATTAAATTTGCAATGTCGACACACACCAAAAGCATTGCGCTCTGCTGTTATTTGATAATTCCTAAGTATTTCAGAGAGTAATATAGCGGTATTGCTCTGGTCTTTATCTGACAATTGAGTGACAGCTTCAGTAAATTTTTTAGGCGGACAAGTTGCTGCTAAAAAAGTGTTACCGACTTCTGTCACTTTTAAATGAGTAATGCGTTTATCATTTTTGTCCTTCTCTCTAACAATTAATTTTTTGCCTTCCAAAACTTTTAGTGATTGTGAAACCGTGCCTTTGGTCAAGCCCAAAAACTCAGTAACAGCCAACGTTGTATCCGAATACCGATTGCAGGTAGACAAATAATAAAGAGCCTCTTGTTGAACCGGTTGTAAACCTAGGCTCTGCCCTTCTGCGCGAGTCTCTTGTCGAAGTAAATTCGATAAGCGCTCGATTAAATTAAATAATTCATCATTCATAGCTAAATAGTATCGAGTCAAAACATGTTTGACAAGCGATATTTATCATGTTCAAATAAAGTTAGTTTCGACTCAAAACAATATTACGTAAACTTGGAGAATATTAATGAAAAACTCAAAGCTAATTATAGCTACGGCATTAAGCACGGCATTATTTACTACCTATGGGCTGGCCCATAATAAACACAGTGGCCATATACAGGCTCCTATATCACCGGGCATTGCAGCGGAATTTGATATTGTGCATGCAAAAGTTACTACGCAAGGTTCTCACTTAATCTTCCAGCAAGCGGTAAAAGGACAGGTAGGTGCAAAGCTGCCTGTAGCGAATGGCGAATTAGCTGGTGCTGATATATTTAGCTATGTATGGCCAACATCATTAAATAGTTCAGCGGTTGGTTTTGAAGCTGACCAAGGAATTTTAGCGCTAGCGTTAACTGTCCACCCAGATTTTGACGATACACCTTTATATGATGAGGATAATGATGGCAACAAAAGCAACGACGGTGATAAATGGCATAGTCACTGGGTGGTATTAGTACCTGACAATGCTTGTGGCGAAGGGGCTTTGAAGGTTAAAGACATCGAAAAAGGTAGTTCTCCAGCGCTTCCTAAAACATGGCCCAACTTGCCTATATTTATTGATAGTCCAGACTTTGATTTTTCATTAGAAGATTCAGAAGTGTTAGTGAGAGTTCCCCTATCGGCTATTGGTTTTAGCGATAACTTCTCATTTGATGGTGTTACCGCAGGGTTAAAAATAAATCAGCAAGTACACGCGCCATTATTGTGTGTAACCGATGTTTTTGACGTCGCCTCAGGTGACTTAAGTTTACCCGGTAAAAGCCAATAACCATCTATTTAATTTAAAAAGGAAATATTATGAAAATTCACGTTTATGATACTCACGTCCACACTGCTGCCGGTGATTATGTTCATTTTGATGTGCTCGTTAATGATGAACACGTTAGTCAGGTGAAACGATATGCTGAAAATTACTTAGCTAGTTTGGGCATACAAGGTAAGAACATTGAGCAAAGTCGCTGCAATTTTTGTCATAGCGAAATAGCCAATTCAGAAGTTCAAAAAAATATAGCAGCTCAAGGGCACAGCATTATTCGACTTTAACTATTTATAACAAGCGCTTATTTATACATATGTAGAGAGGTAATAAATGACAAGTCGCATATCTTGTGACGCCCATGACTATTTTGAAATTGTATGTATGCGTCGTAGCCAAATTTTGGTTACGACCAACGACAACGATAAATACCAAGGGATAGCGTTCGATATTAATATTATTGAAAATAAAGAAGTCTTTCTAATCAAAGAGAGCGACATAGTTCATCATGTGCTTTTAGCCAATGTTAAAAAGTTACAAGCCATAAACAATAAAATAGCCCAGCATAACTTTTCTGTGGAATGGTCATCATCATAATATGAATAGACATGAGTCATGAGATTGTCTCAACAAGCAGTCTAAACGAAATATATTGTTTCAGTAGTGATACTTCTTTAGCTAAATCGAAGTTTAAGCCCTCAGATTGAGACTCACTCAGAAGTTGTTGAGACTGAAAAATATCAACGATAATTCTTTGCATAGCGGACGTTCCCAAAACTCTTTTGAGACTAATTCCATGTTCAAAAGAGGAAAATCCAGTTATAGAACGAAAACAATATCTATGACTGCTGCAAGCCTCAAAGCTGCCGCTCATACTCTATTCGTAACTCGCTATTTACGAATATGTTGATGCGCTTTACCTAGAACCAGTAACTTAATCCAAACATAATCAGTAATACACCTAAGTATTTACTGATTATTTCTCCTTTTGGCATAACTTTTTCTACGACAATTACCAGTGTTAAAATAAGGATCCATTTTAGATTCATTACCCCACTTACAAATAATATTGTCATTAAAAGCCAACAACAACCTACGCAATAGCTGCCGTGTTTTAGGCCTAAGAGTAATGCGCCCTTAAAACCTTCTTGCCAATCTTTACTAAGCAAAGACAATGGTGAACGACACAAATTTAAGCAGTTTTGCTTTAATAAAGAAAATTGATAGATACCAGCAATGATTAAAATTAACGCACTAAAGGTTAGGTTTGCACTATCCATCATTGGTGTCAGTAGGTCTAAGTGATGTAGAAAATACTGTAAAAAGGTGATGACCAAACTGTATAAGCACCAAATTATGATATAGCCGAAGGTAAAAATAATGGTTGGTGTGTAGGTTTGATTTGACAAAATACGTTGTCGGTTAAGCTTATCAACCAATAATATCACTGGAATTGCCGATGGCAGCATCATTCCTGCCATCATAATAGCCCACATGATAAACAGCATGAATACATCAGACACAGACCAATTTGCTACCGGATCCATATTCATAGTCATATCATAAAGCATGTAATGCCAACTCAAATAAATGAGTAGGCATACTCTAATAATGATAAAAGTTCGATTTATT
>MAAB01001192.1_pt1 | contig 90599 bp, 76 predicted proteins | sample 1115991 | NCBI WGS metagenome assembly MAAB01 (sample SAMN04961124, study PRJNA320927) | seawater metagenome | isolation source: sample BD02T18 sea water enriched with oil for 18 days | place: USA:Gulf of Mexico | collected 2013-07-27
TTGGCATTGTGCTTGTAAGTATGTGCTCCTTGAACGAGTAAGCGTCTTGCGCGACTGTTGCCGCATTTAGTAATACTGCCTAATCGCCGTTTATCACCACTGCTGTGCTCTTTCGACACCAACCCAAGATAGGCCATGAGCTTTCTCGGGTGGTCAAAGCGTCTTAAATCCCCTAGTTCAGCGACAAGACCTGTGGCAATGAGTAGTCGAACACCGCGTATAGCTTGGAGCGCTTTAACAACAGGGTAATATCGCCACGACTTCACTTGATGAAATAATTCGTTGGCAAGTCGTTTCTCTCGCTGAATTCGTTCGGTGATTACTTGTATCATTTCTTGCAAAACGATTTGTTGGTTTGGGTGAGGTAAGATTAACTCAGTCAACCAGCGAAGGTGTTGAAGTGACCAATTATCATTGACCTTACAGGTAATGTTATTACGTAGAAATAGGGCTTTTAGTTGATATTTAGCGTCCTTTAAATCTTTCATTGCCGTCTCCCTTGCTCTTGATAAGTCGCGTATGGCTTCGTCTTCAGATTCAGGGAAGTAAATCGGCGTTAACTCTTAATTTTTAATAAGTTTCGCTAATTTCAGCGCATCCCGTTTATCTGTTTTTACTCGCTCACCTGGCTTTTTAGGGATTAAGGAAGGAGCAACGACATAACAACAATGACCCAAGCTGGTCAGTAGTCTGTAAATCCAATAGCCACAGGGGCCTGCTTCATAAACAAAGTGCAGTGTCGCCTGTGGGTATTTGGATTGATATTGCCGAGCGAGCTTTGTGATTGCGGCTTTGGTGGTTTTGATTTTGCCGCAATGAACAGGTTTGACACCACGGTGGTCTTCTACGTGCGCTACTTCAGTCGACACTTTATGGGTATCTAAGCCAATAAAAAGTATGTTATGTTTGTACATGTTAGCCTCCAGTTTATATTGTTTAACACATATATTATGGCTCTGGTTTTACTAACCCACGAATCTGGAGAGACTAGCACCTCGTGGGAGTCATTATGTCTATACGTTCAGAGGATACAATGGTTGTTTGGCTTGTGATTTCATTATTTTTTATTACTAGCTTATCTGTGCTTATATGGAAAAAGAACTGGAAGGTATTTTTATTATCTCTTTTGCCATTGATATATGCGGTATTGGATGTCTACTTTGAGTGTAGGACAACAAGTAATCATTCGGAATCTTGTGTCTGGGGATATTTAAGTTACCTTTATGCCGCAGTTATAGGTGGCACTTTTTATCTTGCAGTTACATTATTTCAAATTGTAAAAACAAAAATACTAGATAATAAAAGTGGTAAATCAACAAACGTATAACAAGCAAATAAAGCAGGACTTTATCTAAACCAAAGTGGATGAATTCAAATTTTAACATAAGGTAGTAAGTTATGAATGAAAAAAAGTACGTTTTTCCAAAATCAAAAATCGTTTATTTCTATCAAGGTGTATTCTTTGCAATTACTTTTGGTCTTAGTTTCTTTTTCCGCTCAAGAGGCCATGAAACTGAAGGCATTGTGTTTTCGATTTTAGCATTCATTGGAATGTGTCTTATATTAAAGAGAAGAGTAATATCAATTGAAGCACATCAAAGATCTATTGGAATTAAGACTGCTATTTTGGGCGTTATTATTACAGATAAAAAACTAAGGTTACCTCAGAATTTTAAAGTAAGGTTGAAGAAAACTGATTCAGCACATCAACAAGGTGGAACTAAAACAACTTGGACAAATTTAGAGTTACGTTCAGAAAAAGGGGGGGGACTTTCAGAAAGTAACTTTTTGGAAGATGTTGCTGGACATACACCTATTCAGCTAAATGTTCTTAAAGAAATCAAAGTAGATTTGTTATCTATGGCGTCTTAATAATTTTATAAAGTATGAGGTTTCATTTTAAAAAAAGTAGAAGTTTTCTTTGTCCTTTTCTTATTTCTGAACTACAAACTGTCAAGTGAAACCAGAGAAGTCCACACATTACTGGAAAGTCATAGTAATAACTCGAGAAAACACATTTGCATTCTAAGTAATGACTATCATATTCACCCTTTGTAATAACTATATAAATACACAGATATTCGAGTTTCCCTTATATTCAGAAAAATGAGCAAATTGCGCACTTTCGTGCGTTGATAATTTTAAAATATATTTATAAGTTCTTTAACTAGATAAGTTTTATTGAATTTGTTATTAATAGTAAAAGTAGAAAAGTGAACGAGTTGTCAGCAGATATATGTGCAAGTTTCGCACTATTAAATTGTTAGCTATACAGGCATGCTTTCATAGCTGCTCACAAAGAACCTAAAAAGGAATATATGAAGTATGGGTACGAGTAACAACAACATAAAGCTATCTTTTAATGTTCGGATATTATTAGGTGTTTGTTCTATTCCTTCATTATTTTTGGCGTATATGATTGGGGTAATGGCAATAAATGGTGATTACCAAAAAATTGATTATTTCGAATGGGTTTATTCATTGGTTGGTTTTTTGGCTATTTATATCGCAATATCAGGAAAACGGATCTTTTAATTTTCGTAACTTGAACATTGATAAAGTGTAAATCTAACAAGCAATTAAATAGAAACAAAATACAGTTGGCTTTTGTTCTTTCGTCGCTATTTTAGCCAACATTTTTTTGCTCGTTAATTGGGCGTTATAATCAAAGTCAAAAGGAGTGTTAATTGTACCAGCTGTATTATTATCCATTAAATGCCAGCATGGCACCTCATTTTATGCTCGAAGAGCTGAAAGTGGATTTCGAATTAATCACTGTAGATAGAAAAAGTAACGCACAAAAATCTTCTGATTATTTGGCTATAAACCCTGCTGGTCGAATTCCTACTTTAATTGATAATGGCTTTCCTATTTTTGAAAGTCCTGCGATTTGCATTCATTTAGCAGAAATGAACCCTTCTTCGAATTTAATACCTAAAGTAGGGGATAAAAATAGAGCGTTATTCTTTCAATGGATAATGTACCTAACAAATACAGTTCAAGCTGAACTAATGGTATATTTTTATCCTAATAAACATACAACAGACGATAAATGCATTGATAGCATTATTGAAGCACAAGAAGAAAGAATAACAGGTATGTTCAAATTGCTCGACCATGAGCTTGAAAATAAAGGTTTTCTTATTGGCCAATCAATCAGTGCCTGTGATTATTTTTTATTTATGTTAGCTGTTTGGGCTGATGAATTTAAAAAACCACCGTTAGCATTTACTCATTTATCTAAATACCTTTGTAAATTAGCTAAGCGTGATGCAATAATTAATGTGTGTGCAAAAGAAAAATTAAGCCTACTAGATTATCAGTAAACTCCTTATAACAAGGCAATTAAGCAGGAAAATTTGCAGCTGGCTGTTTTCACTGCGTTCAACATTTTAGCCAGCTATAAATTCCCTCTTATAGAGGCGTTAGCGATACAAGATCTAATCCAATCTGTCTAATTAGCTGTAATAGCTAATGTCTCGAATGTGGTAAAAGTTAGCATTAACCACTCAATTAAACTGAATTACTAATATAGGAAACGGGTAGGGCTAATTTATACAGATATTATTCACAGAAAATGTGCATAACTTTTAAAAGGATTGGGTAGGGTGCCTACTTTGTAATAAGGCACCTGAGTAGCTTAACTGTTTAAAAATATTGTCGTAGAGCAACATCAATCAGCAAGGTAAAAATTCGAGCTCAGCTCTCCACCCGTTATCTTTAGATACATAGTGTTATGAGTATGGGGCATATATGCCTTTATCCAGAAAGGCCCTGTTTTATTTACTTCAAAAACTTCCAGAACTATTCCTGGTTGTAGTGTACTAAACCTACTTGGACACTCTTGACTATAGGTCCAATTTGACACCTTGATTTCATTGATGCTCAGTCTGACGCAGATCTTTGTTCCGACATCCATTTTAACAACGCCTTGCATTACCTTGTTCGCCATAATTTTTCCCAAAATGTTTTGCTAGCTATTTAAGCTGTGCATTAAATTAAACTCAGTAGATTGATTACAATCTTTCATTCATTGACTAAATTCCTCTAATTCTTTTGGAGATAATGTGTCAGTATATTCTTTTAATTCATTATCATCTAGATCGTAGATGAGAAGGAAACCGTCTTTAATCCAAATAGTCTACTGTTCATTTTTATGCGGCCATAAAAGCATTGTGGTCAGTTAAGTATTAGATAACACTTAATGGATTTGCAAAACAGCAATAAACTTGTATGGAGTCGAGGATACTCTATCGTATAATATACAAAATTAGCGTCTTTAAAGAGAACAATATGTCAAAAGCAAGTGCAGTACATATATTAGTGAAATCGGAGAAACTTGCGCGAGAGATAATAAAACTTCTTGCTAAAGGAGAACCTTTTAGTAAATTGGCAAAAAAGTATTCAATATGTGCTTCTGCCAAAAGAGGAGGGGATCTAGGTGAGTTCAAAAAAGGACAAATGGTTAAGGGGTTTGATGATGTCGTGTTTAAGAAACCTTTGTTGAAAGTCCATGGGCCAGTAAAAACAAAATTTGGTTACCATGTTATTAAAACACTTTATCGAACTTAACCATATCAGTGCAGATAAAAAATTTAACAATGAGCAACGCTATTGACTATATTGGTTATTAATTTAGGTGTAAGTGTTACTTTATTGCTTGTTTTAGCCAACAATTTTTTGCCTATTATTAATGCGTTATAGCCAAAGTGCTCAATGGAGAGAAGGTTTTTAATGAAAAAATTATCAATTTTTACATGTTTCTTGGTGATAGTCGTTTTACTTACATATTCAATTACGCCATCTAAAAAACTATTTGAATTGGGAGTTTCTGCTGAGCGTACCTTAGCAGGGTTAAGTTCGAATAAAGTAGAGATTGATGAAGGTAATATAGCTTATATTGAAGGTGGTAAAGGCGAAGTACTTATTTTATTACATGGCTTTGGCGCGAATAAGGATAACTGGGTTCGATTAGCTAAACATTTAACAAAAGACTATTACATAATAGCGCCTGATTTGCCGGGCTTTGGGAACAGTTTTAAAAATATAAACCTGAATTACGATGTGGATTATCAAGTGGCTAGACTAAATGCATTCATAAGCAAATTAGGAATAACTAAATTTCATATAGCCGGAAATTCAATGGGAGGTTATATTGCTGGAAATTATGCAGCTACATATCCTGAAAAAGTTATGAGTTTATGGCTTTTAGATACTTTAGGGGTTGAATCTGCACCTAATAGCGAAATGTTTAATAATATGTTGAAAGAACAAAGACCAATGGTGCTAGCGAGTAATAAAAATGAGTATGAGCAGTTAGTGTCATTTGTTTTTGAATCCGTTCCTTTTATGCCTGATTTTGTAATTTCTGAACTGGCAAAAACAGCTGAAAAAAACCATTCTCTTCACTCTCAGATATTTTATAATATTCATAATATTTCAAAGGGTAAAGTCAGCTTTTCTTCACCATTAGATGTGAAGCTAAGAGAGTTTACAAAGCCAGTATTAATTACTTGGGGAAGTGCAGATAGGGTTCTTCATCCTGAGGGCGCCCCAATTCTTTCGTCTGTCATACCTAAAGCAAAATTTTATATTATAGATGGCATTGGACATTTACCTATGATTGAGGATCCAAAGACCACAGCAGAACATTTTATAACATTCAATTCTCGAGAATAAGGTATAAAATAATTTTCAGATGACTGCACGTTCGATGCAGTCGCTGAACTTGAATTATAAATTGGTGATCCACCAATGGGTTATAAACTGCGAACCGAAATCACTATATCTAGCAGTCACAGGTTATGAAGACTTTAAATACAGTAACATCTATTACAACAGAGTGTTTATTTCAAGAAATCTCTTTATGGGCAGACTGATATTTTCTCATTAATTTATCACGTTTTTGTTCCAGCACATTTATTTTTTCAAAATCGCCACCGGTCACTTGCAGTAATCGTTTGTCCATCATTTTAAACCATAACAAGGGAATGTAAGCGACAACATACATGCCAAAATAACCACTTGGCAATGTAGGTAATCCGCTAAAGTGGCGCAACGACTGATAGCTGCGCGATGCATTGGCATGATGATCTGAGTGTCGTTGCAAGTGGAACAGTGCCCAGTTTGAGAAAATATGATTACTATTCCAGCTGTGATGTGGTTGTGGACGTTCATAACGTCCGTTTGGAAGTTTCTGTCGTAATAAACCATAATGCTCGACATAGTTAGCAGATGTTAGCTGCCACATAGACCAAAAGGCACAAATGATTAAATATGGTACAACACCTGAGCCTAACCATATAATTAGGCTACCGAAAAGACCGAAAAGACCGAAAAGACCGAAAGTCATCAATATTGCTTGCAAGAATTCATTGTCTATTGACCAAGCAGGATGACCGGCCTTTTTCATACGCATTTTTTCTATTTTATAAGCACGTAAAATTGCTCCTGACAACTCTCTTAAGGCAAAAAAATATATGCTTTCACCCATTTTGGCTGAGGCTGGGTCTTCTGGTGTAGCGACGTGTTTATGGTGGCCGCGATTATGTTCTATGGTAAAGTGACCGTATGCAGCAGGTGCTAATACAATTTTAGCCAACCACTTATCAAAATTGTTCTTTTTATGACCTAGTTCATGGCCAATATTTAAACCGTGCCCACCTATGCTTCCTGCCAACAGAGCAACCCCTATATAGCCTGAAAAACTGAGTTGATTACTAGAGACAAACCAAGCGCAAAATATAAAAGCCCCTATGACTACAGGGACGTTCAGCCGGGCGATTAAGGGATAAAATGGATCCGATTCAAGTAAGGGGATGACAGACTCTGGAGGGTTACTGTTATCTTCTCCCATCACGTAATCAATAATAGGAAATATGATGTAGACTAAAATAAAAAACAACCAGAGAAAAAACTCATGGTCAAAAACCAGATATAACAAAGGACCTGCTACAGCTGCACCGGGTATCAGCAGAGAAAACCACCAAAAGTAACGCTTGTTATCCACATAAGTAGTGCCATCACTGGCAATAAAAGTACTAGCCCTGCTCATTATACTCTCCACAGTATTCATTTTTCATTCTTAAAGCACTGAAAGTGCGATTGGCTATACAAAACAAACGTTAACCTAACATTTATTCGTAATAAGGTGGCCATATCACCTTTTCGAATTTCTAGTTAAACATACAATACATAGAAGATAAACATATTGAATATCAAACTAGCCCTATGGTAAATGTCTTAAATAAATAGTTTAGACTTATTTTTACTGGGATTAAATATGGAAGGGTTCTCGGATTTCGGAGGGTGAAGATCGCTCTAAACCAACACTAAGCTTTTTAAATGACTTATATTTTTTACATGTCAATTTTGTTGATGGTACCCAATGCTACTGCAACTAATTTCTCGCCTTCATCACCCAAAACATAGATTTTACAATCACATGTAGCTTGTCTTTTTCCCGATGATAAAACAGTAGAACGAGCTATTAACGTTTCACCTATTGCTGGTTTAACATAATTAATTTTATACTCAGAGGTGACACATTTCCCTAAAACTGAGGCGGCTGAAAATGTTATACAATTATCAGCGATATAACTTAAAACACCACCATGCACGAATCCATAATTTTGCTTAAGATCATCACGGATAGTTAACGTTAATTCAGCTTTACCTTCTTCGAAGGCGATTAGTTCAGCTCCGAGTAATATACTAAATGGTTGTTCTCTTAATATTTTCTTTCCGTATTCTAGCATAAAGTACCATTCCTATTTGAAAATCATCGCCCTAATAACTGGCAAAAAGTTGTTTGCTAAAAAGTTGAACTGAGTGAAAACAGCCAATTGTATTTTATTCTGCTTAAAGTTCTTGTTATGTGCAATTACCTGACAGACCATAAGCTTTTGACCATAGCTACTCCTTTAGGATCGTAAATAGCTAGTTTTACCTTTTCATATGGAAAGTAATCTCCACCTACAAAATACATTGCAGATAGTTCAGCAAAATACTCTAAATTGTTTTTGATAGCGTAAGCTTCAGGTTTAATGCGATTCTTATAGTCTTTAACATTCGTGTATAATTTTTTTGCCTTAGCATTTTTCCATGGCTTTAATATTTTTGCGTACTTATCTGGCCAGTGCATTATATGCCAAGCATGAGATAACTCATGAGTTAACGCTTTTTTTGCCCACATATCCGTTAAATACATTAAATTTTCTGCGCTATAAATAACGACTGAATGTTCCCATTGATTATCATAATGGAGCCTTTTGTTAGTTTCACCTCGTCTAACAAATCTCATCCCACTTTTTTTCCCTCCCTGTGGTGAATCATTACCCCACATCAAAAAAATTTTTAAGGTTTTGAGTTTTCGCAAAGAGGTATAAGGTAACTTTTGTTCAATTGAATTTAATGTTTTTCTTAACTTACGCAAAGAATCTTTAGCGAGTTGAGGGTTTGACCTTTCCATACTAGCTTCATAAAAGATATTCCAATCACCTTTTACATTAATATAATCACGAGATGGGACTCTATAATCTACTTCTGCGTGCACTAAGGCCCCAGAAAAAGACAATATTAAAAGTAAAACAAACTTCAAAACACACTCCTTTGCACATAATGCCCACGTTAAGGGGCTTTTTTATAGTTTGCTCAGATTATATAGCGCAGCAGAACCGAGTAAACTGTGAAATTATCCGTTTTAAATGCTTATAGTTCGTTTAATTTAGCCAAGCAATTGAAGCGATAATAAGAGCATAAAAAAATATACCTACTATGTAAGGTATGAGATAGCCATTGTTAGACTTACCTTTTAATTCTTTATATTCACTATAATTATGTAATTGATATTTTAATAAACCGAAAGAAATTATACGTAATACACCTGCTCCGGTTATATACAGAATAAAATCAAAAGCCAAAGCTACAAATAGATTAGGTATGAACTCAAGAAGTATACTCATTCGACTATCCTGTAGGCATAAATATAACAGCTTATCATTGTTATAAATAAAAAATATCATTAAAAATCGAACGAAACAACATTAAATCATGAAGATGTTAACACTATTCGAACAGACGGTAGTGATTATCTATTGATAAAAGTGTTTTATATTTTTACAGTAAAATTTTCTAATGACAACAAGTATTATAATGCGGTCGTAATTGTAATGATGCATAAGTTATAAGTACCATTTGCCTTTATTATAATCAGTAGGCTTATTGATACAATATTTGTTGCAATAAAATGGAAAAAAAACAGTCTTCATCTATAATAAATTCCAAATTACCCCAATATTTTCATATGTTCTGGCTTAACAGGAACTATCAAATAATCGGAGTCAACAATGAGTAATAGATTAAAGATAGCCAATCAATTTTTTGAATCCTGCGAAACAGGAAAAGGCTGGGATGCTTGCAAAAATTACTGTCATTCTAATGCTACTTTCTCTGCACAAACGACAGCACTTGCTGAGATAAATACACTTGAAGCATATACCGACTGGATGAAAGGCTTGCTTACACCAATACCAGATGGGAGCTATGAGTTAAAGTTCTTTGCTGAAGATAAAGAACGCGATTGTGTAGCTGCTTTTGCTGTATTTCACGGTACCAATACTGGCCCAGGAGGCCCAGAACCAACGGGTAAAACAGCAGAAGCAGATTATGTTTATGCGATGCAGTTTGAAGGTGAACTCATCAAACATATGACAAAAATCTGGAACGATACGATTACCCTTCAACAATTGGGATGGGCATAAGTTAACTAACGAAAGAAGGTACCTGACAAACAGCAGCTACCTCAAAGCGGTCTATTTTTAATGTTAAATTGCGGCTTTGTATGGTCAACTTTAAAGCGAGCGATATAATTGTATTAATTGCTGTAGAATTAGGTAAAACGCGGAATTAACACTTCCTATACTCTTTGGACAGTAAATTGATAAAGGAGAGTTTCTTATGCAAATGGAATTTGATGTTTTTAAATTGTGGCTCACACTAGCCAATTTAAGTGCAGCGAATAATATAACCTATGCAAGGGGTACAGCACCCGGTGTCGGAAAAATCCATAATTTGGATACTGAAGTTCCCACATTGCAACAAAATAGCGCCCAGATGGATTGTTCAGGGTTCATCACTTATGTGTTGTACCAGGCCACTTTACGTCATGTGAAGATGTCCGGCGGCACGATGAGCCAGCAAGAATATCTGAATGACCATGATTACCGCGAGTATCGGGGTAGTGAATTTGCCACGCTTAAGGATTTATATTCCAATGTGGCCGGGAAAATTGACGATACGGTTCGCATCGGGTTTCGGGCAACCAACCTAGCGCTAAAAAGAGCCACCTCAGGCGGGGGCAGTGGTCAAAGTGGAGTGGGTCATGTCTGGCTGACCATCAACGGGATGACCTTTGAATCCACCACAAAGGGGCCCAATAACGGCCCTGCATCTTTCCCATTTTCGGCCCGCACCAATGACGTTGATGCGTATTATTTGCTGGGTTCTGCGCCCGGTTTCAGTTCGATGTGGAACCAAGGCACTCCCTAACAGTGATATCTAAAATTAAAAAAAGCTAACACTTATTATGTGTGAGCGTGCTTTAATTGCTTTATTTCACGTTAAACATTTGCCCAGGAATAGCGGTCATCAACGGAGTTAATTGATCCACCATCGAGGAAAACCAATAATCTTTATTCTCTGGAAGTATAAACACAGGCATTCGTTTGTGATATTCAGCACACTTTTGATTAGGCGTGGTTGTAAGTGTAATTAGTTCAGTAATTTCGTGCTTAAATAGAATGCCAGCCATATATAATGGCTCTTTATCATGATGGTTAAAATAATATTTAACTTTTTTTCCGTCTTCAGTTCGCCATTCATACCAACCGTTACATGGCACTAAGCAGCGCTGATGTTGAAATGCTTGTTTAAATGTTTGTTTGGTTGTCACGGTTTCAGATTGTGCATTGATCAGTAGTCTCTTTGACCAAGCAGGTTTGATACCCCAATGGGCATTTATTTGTTGGTAACCTTTGTTGCTCGTGGTGATTGTTGCTGCAACTTGGATAGGGCTAAAGTTATCGTTGGATTCAACACTAAATGAGGTATTAAACAATTCACTAACAATAGGACTAATTTTATCTGAAACACTAAATCGACCACACATACATTTCTCAATATAAAGTATCCACAGCAATTGTGTATAATTTTCCTAGGTGCACAGGTTGCTCTAAACCCATATAGTATTTAAAAAAATTACTTTTAACAAATAGTAAACTATAACTGCTCTGTATTTATGCAGCTTGTTTTGTTTTTTATAGCGAACGATGACTGTTTAAGTACTAATGAATTCTACGATTTATACATCAAAACCGATTGTTATTTTGGTTCCTTCTTCAACAGCAGATTCAACATTAATATTTCCGCCATGCTCTTCAATGATACTAAAAGAAATAGCCATACCTAGTCCTGTACCACTGCCTACACCTTTAGTGGTATAGAATGGTTCAAAAATACGATTGATAGTTTGTTCTGTCATACCACGGCCATTATCTTCAAAGGTTATAATGAGTCGCTTGTTATGTTGGGCTGTGCTGATAATAACTCTCCCTTCAAATTTGCTTTTAGAGGATTTTTTATGTTCAATTGCTTGACAAGCATTGATGATAATATTCATAAACACTTGATTAAGCTTTGAAGGAAAACACGTAAATATAGGCTTATAGTCAAACTGTGTTCCAATGTCCAATGAATCATATTGAGTTCGTATTAAATGCACCGTTGAGTTGATTAAATCAGTAACCTGCACTTGTGCTTGTTTGGAATCATCAATTCGAGCAAAGGTGCGTAAGTCTTCCACAATAGCTTTAATACGCGTAGTACCTTCGGATGCTGTTTTGGTTAATTCAATTAATTTAGTAAACTGCTCATCAAAAGATTGTAATACTTCAGGCTCAGCTTTATCTCCTCCCGCTAATTGCTTTAAGAAAGCTTTTATTTTTATAATTTCATCATGCATCATATAGGAAGCAGCATGGGCAAAATTAGTTGGGTTATTAATTTCATGGGCAACACCTGCGGTCATAGTACCTATTGAAGCCATTTTACTTGATTGAATTAATTGCTTTTGAGTGGCGAGTATTTCTTTATTTAATATTTCTATCTGAGTTAATTTATCAACCTCTTCTGTACGATCAAATCCAGCTAATAAAACTAAATTTTCAGGCTCTGATTCCACAATCCTAGCCCAAATAGTTACTGGAATAATTTTGTTATTTTTAGTTAAAAGAGAGCATGAAAAATTTTCGATTAATAGACCTGATTTAAGCGTGTTAATAATAAATAATCTCTCATTCTCATAAGGCCAAATATTTAGGTCATATGAAGAAATTCCTAATATTGATTTTTTAGAATAACCCATTACGGTTTCGAACATATCGCTAACGTGATGATAAATACCATCTTTTATTGAAGTTAGAGTGATGACTATCGGCATAGTGCTGAGTACATGTTCAAAAAGTCTTTGAATATTATTATTAGAATTTTGCTTATTTATAATCTCTGTAGAGTCGAGTAAAGATACCATAACCGCAGTATCGTTGTTCCATTCTATTGATGAAGTTTTTACATCTACCCATAACAATTTGTCTTTCTTTGTCACAACTCTTACCGTGTAATAACGGTCATTTTGATCACGTTTTTCTACTCGGTCATTATGAGATTTTAATACTCGCTCAATATCTTCATGATATACACGCCCCATCAAACCTTCTTTTTCAATCATGCATTCATATTCTTCACCAGAAGAAAACTCGAATAAAGACAAAAAATTTTGATTGTAAAATAATGGAGTCTCTCCATCATGAACCAAAATCGCTTCCATAGTATTTTCTAATATTGAAATCACTTTTTGCGAATTCATTTTCTCTCCATCTCAACTGTTTTATTATTTTTAACATTTATCCTCTAAAGCTTTCCTTGAAAAAACCATCAATAAACAAGGCTTAACTTTGTGGTATTTCGTAACCAAATAAAGCGCACTTCTATGTCAATATTTTCATATTCTCCAACGTGTTTTATGGCAGGTTAAGTTGAACTAAAGCACTAGAGCAGCATGTTAAGACGCTTATTTTTCTACAATTTAAGGAGTGTCTTGATGTTGAATATTTAGTCATACTTTGACTAAAGCCCATGGTGGTAGTTCTTGGTTCATATTATCGTTATTGAATTTATTCGCATGCAGTTTAACAATAGCCAATAAAAACAGATAAACCAAATTAGCGATGAAATTTATAATGGTTCCTTTACGTTAGTCATTTATTCTGAACAAGAGGCTTAGATGGCTACTTCATTGAGTAAAGCAGAGAAGATAGCTTTAATTTATATATACAAAGACCACCACGAATCAGTTTATTGTGGTTGTTCGTTTAATAGTTCAACAATGTTTTATATTAGTCGACAAATGGATAATGTACTTGTTAATCATCAATAGCGATGCTCAAAAGGCACACTTGAAAGAGTTCGGTATTGATAAGCGTCACCTTTATGGGACGCTTGAATATTTGGTTAATAGTCCGTTAAGTTACTTAAAACTAATTGCTCACATTGACTGTAGGTATTGTCGTAAAGGGCTTGATTCCAAATTCAGGATAAACTTCACTAGGGAAATAAATTACACCACCTTTTGACACCATCGATACAGTCTTGATCGCCTTAAGGTCAGATATTGGGTCGCCAGGCACTAAGAAAAAGTCAGCAAGTTTGCCTACTTCAATACTGCCAAGTTGATCACCATAACCTAAGTAATTAGCCATGTCATATGAACCTCTGCGCAATACTTCAGCATTAGACATTCCTATCTTTTTAAATAATTCTAACTCTCTATGCAGTTCAAAAGCACCACCTAGATCGGTACCCGGAACTAGAAAAATACCTTTTTTATGCATCAATGCGAGTGTTTCAATAATTTTATCAAAAGCCAATCGGTAGGCGATATCTTCCTTCTGATCAGCAACATTTAATAAGCCGACTTTCGCATTTCTTTGAACACCGACTGGCATATTGTCGATATAATCTTTTGTGCCAATGCGAGTCTCACCATTTCTAGCCGTCAAGCCAAACTCATGAATGACAATGGTGGGATCAACGGCTATATTTTTTTCGACCATGGTGTTTAAGGTATTCTGCACTTTGTCGCTATTAAGATCCAAGTCAACAAAACGTTTCATTCCAGTAATGCGATAAAGCGTACGGGTATCTTCATCTCGATCTAGTACCCAGCTGAGCATACCTTGGTTTATGTGGGTGATTTCGTCATACCCAGCGGCAATCATTTCATCAACGGTTGAGAATGCGGGAATATGTCCTGTTACTCGCAAGCCGTGTTTCTTAGCTGCTTTCGCCATGGCTGGCACCCAATCACCATTAATCGAACTGTATAGCTTGATTTGGAAATATCCGCCTTTTTCACCATACATATTAACAAGATCAACGGCTTCTTGTTCAGTCGAAGCTATTTCACCAGTTGCATTTGAAAACTCACTTTTTCCTTCGATAAAGCCACTTTTAGTTATACGCGGACCGATGATTTGGTTGCTTTCAATTTTTTCGATTAAAGGGTTTAGTATTTCTATCTCATTGCCCATGTCTCTTACAGAGGTTACGCCTGCCATCACATTAAGCAGGGCGTCGTTATCGCTCATGTGGCCATGCATTTCATATAATCCTGGGATTAATGTGCCGCCATCACCATCAATTAGAATCTCTCCTTCTATAGGAGTATCAACCAATGGCTCGATAGTCGTGATTTTGTCTTTCTCAATCAGCACCGATTGAGAAGCTGTAAGCTGCATTTTAACTGGATCAAATATTCTGACATTGTTAATACGCACGGGTTTCTCATATAGGTGCGCCGCTTTCTTTGCTATTTTTTCAAATCGGCTTGCATTCAAGTTAGCCGCTAAATCGCTCAAGATCTTATTTTGTTTTTCAAATCCTTCACGAATAAGAACAGCTCGTGGCGACAAATAACCAAGCATATGATGGTTATCATCAAGTGCAATATAGCTAGGGTCAAGCTCAATGCCGTTGATTGCATAAATTGTCGCATTGACCATAACGCCGCTAACATCTTTAAGATCTAGCTTGTCGACTTGAGTGATTGTAAGTTCGCCAGAAGGTAATGCAGATAATGAATGACTTGTATTTTTTAGCAGGGCTGTAGCGTATATGTAAAGCGCATACGGGCTCGCATTTTGCGCAATATATACCGCATTGTTATCAAATTTTACGCTGCCGCTTTCAGCTGAACTCTGCCAATTCGCCATATTGTTTTGCAAGCTAAACTGTTCATCAACTTCATTCCCAAAAACTGTTTTTCCGGTAATGCGCCAATCAATTGGTAAACCTATATCTGATAACTTTAGAACTTCTTTGCTGCTAGAACCACGGCCGTTATTACTATAAGAATAGTCAATATTGATGCTTTCAGCATTGCGACTAACTAACATTCCACCTACATCTGTACCACCTAATATTAATCTAAATTTTTCTTGATTGGGTAGTGGGGCCTTTACTGTATTTACTGGTTCAAACTGTTGAGAACATCCTAAGGTAGTTATCAGTGCGATGGCACAAATAAATGATTGGATGGTTTTTATCGGTATTTGAATGTGCATGGCGATGCCTTTTATTATTATAACTTTTAGAATACGAAGAATAGACACTATAAATGAACTATGCAACTGAGTGGTATGTTAACGACTTAATAGCAATTCCCTACGTTTTAACCATTATTACTTCGTCCAGCTACTCTCCTTGAGGTGGTTCAAAGACATTTTCTGAATGAGCGACCGATTGGGTGGCGAAGCTGACTATTTTTTTAAGATAAACTCATGTCTAAATTAGGTCGGCTTTGTGGTAAAAGTTAACATTAACCACTCAATTAAATCGAATTACTAATATAGGAAACGGTGCTCCAGTTCCTTCTGCTTATTGGAAAGTTCGTAAATGACAAATTTGTGCATTAGAGACGTTAGTATTTGATTTTTTTCGATATATTTTCTAATGAGTTATTTATCTAAAATTACTATACTAGGCAAAGCAACACTCAAAAACAGCAATAATTAGCAGGTATAACATATCTAACGTATTTAAAAATATGAGTTTACTAGTTGGTTTGCTAATTTGTAATTACTATGACGGCTTAGCAATTACAGATTTAAGTGAACTTGAATCAAATGTTTGTTGATAACCATTTGAAACTATGGAATATTACATACTAATATTTATGAAGTGCTAGTCTGTAATTACTGAGAGCATCCCATAATATACTGTTATATGAAAGGAGTAGGTTTGCGAGTTTGGTTTATCTTTTTAGTTTTCTTATATTCGAATTCAGCGGTTGCCGATTCGGCAATCAACACCCTATTTGAGTATTATGATATATCCCCGAAAACTAAATATGACATAAAACCTGAGATTCAAAAAAGCACTCCTATTATAAATAAGAGTATTAAATTTCATGGTAGTACATCTTGGCTAGTAGAATGGAGTATATCTTGGAAAAAATCTAACGGTATTTGCTACTTAGACTCCAGTGAAGCAAAACTTAATGTATTATTTAAAATGCCTAGAATCTCACCTAACTTTAGCGCCACTAATGCCGTAATAGGCGCTTTCAATAAGTACTATGAAGCATTATTAAAGCATGAAAATGGACATATGAATAATGGTATTAAAGCATTAAAAGACATCAAGGTGCTACTATCAAATTTTAACTCTTTTAGTGATTGCCAAGTTCTTAATGAAGCAGTTAAAAATTCCATCACAAATGTTGTTGGAATATATAAACGTCAAGACATAGCATATGACACACAAACAAAGCATGGCAAACTTCAGGGGGTCTCAATTAAATATTTCATATAACAAGCGCATTAAGAACGAAAACACATAACAGCTTGCTGTGTTTCGCTTCGCTCAACCATTTTAACAAGCTATAATTTTGCCGCTTATTTGGGCTATGTATTTTGAGGAAATCTTGTGGTATCCGAAGTAATGTCTTCTTTGATAATAAACGGAGTTGTAATTATCATTTCGATTGCCCTTATAACTCGAGGGAAATCATTAAGAGATAATAAAAGTTCAAGTGGTATTTCAGCTTCTAGTAATGAAACCTCAACTGGAACAGCTTTAATTGTATGTGGGTTGTTATTGTTTCTAACTCACATTGTAAAAATTGCTGAAATGTTTGGGTGAGAACACATATAAAAAGTGACTATGACATTAACAATATAAAATCTAATCCGAACGAACATTTAACTATTTCTTGCTAACTTCCGCTTCGTGGTCGCTACTGTCCTTTGAGTATTTAATGTTTCAAAAAACAACCTAACGGCTTTTTTGTGCGTAAAGAAGAAGTAAATAAGCTAACTTTCCATATTTTTGGGGCAAGACCATTAAGCTAAGAAGCAAAGTGTTTTAAATACTATGAAAACTAAAAGAAGTGCTGTAAATTTAAACGAATTGAACGAATAGTGACTAGATGAAATAATCACTACTAATGTCGTTCGGACAGTTGAACATCATGTTAATAGTACTCAAATATAAGAATAATAATGAAAAAAACAATCGGAATATGGCGTTCGTGGGCACTAGTGGCCGGTATGATGATAGGCTCAGGCATTTTGACCATGCCAGCCTTACTTGCCCCTTATGGCAGTTATAGCTTTCTTGGTTGGGCGGTGACCGGGTTTGGTGCCATATGCTTAGCTTTAACTTATAGTTTTCTGTCATCCCGTAAACCCGGTTTAGGTGGGCCTTATTTTTATGTACAAGAAGCTTTTGGCTCTAAATGGGCAGCCATCGTAGCTTGGGGGTATTGGATATCATTAGTTGCATCGGTGGCTGCACTTTCGCTGTCTTTTGCAGGTTATAGTAAGGCATATCTACCATTTATCGATAATAACTCGTTATACAGTGCTGCATTTGCCATTGGCATTATTGTTTTGTTCACGGCCATCAACATTCGGGGTATGCGTGAGGCCAGTACAGTTCAACTGGTAACCACTGTTATTAAGATTATACCTTTGGTATTTTTAGGCGTAGCTGGGATCATGTTTGGCGAAGTACAAGAAATCCCCGCAGTTAATCCTGATAACAACTCGTTTTTCCAATTGGTAGCGGGATTATGTTTATTGGTCATGTTTGCTTTTATTGGGGTAGAGTCTGCCACTTTGCCGTCAGAAGATACTATAGATCCTCAAAAAACCATTCCCAGAGCTTCTATATTAGGCACCCTAACAGCAGTAATTGTGTATATGCTCGCCATGTTAGGTTTAATGTCTATTATTCCCTTGGCAGAGTTACAGCAATCAACTTCGCCTTTTGCTGATGCTGCCCAAATTCTTATTGGCAACTCAGGTGCCATCATTATAACTATAGGTGCTTTATTTGCGATTAGTGGCACCTTAAATGTGTGTATTATGATCACGGGCACTATCATGCTCGCAGGGGCAAGAAACGGCATGTTTCCAAAGTATTTCAGCCAACAAAATGCACAAGGAACACCTATACGTGCATTGATATTTTCAAGCATGTTGGGCATCATCTTTTTATTGTTTAGCAACAGTAAATCGCTGCTCAGCAGTTATGAATATTTGCTTATTATTGCTACCTTCGCTGTACTAATAGTTTATTTAGGCACAGGGTTGGCGAGTATAAAACTACAATGGCAAGATCATAAACAAGGTCAAAAAATTAATATTATGCAACTAAGCATAGCCCTATTAGCTTCATTATTTTCGGTGTTAGCTATCTTAGGTGCATGGGTTGTATATCAATAAAAATAAGGGGGTGAAAATGTTTACAAAAGCAATTGTGCGCAAGCCTTGCCAAGCGATGCTGAGGGGACTCACCGAAGCGAACATGGGCTTGCCCGACTATACCTTAGCCTGTGAACAGCATCGGGATTATATTAGGGCACTTAAAGAATGTGGCTTGCAGGTAACAGAACTGCCTGCGCTAGAAGACTACCCTGATTCATGTTTTGTCGAAGACGTTGCCTTACTGACACCCAAGTGCGCTATTTTGACTCATCCGGGTGCAGTAAGCCGTAGAGGAGAAACCCAACATATAGAAGACGCTATTAAAGAATTTTATCCCAACATAGAACGTATTGATTCAGCAGGTCACGTCGAAGCTGGCGACATTATGATGGTGGTTGATCACTTTTACATTGGCCTATCAGCACGTACCGATGCTCAAGGTGCAGCTCAATTGATAGAGATATTGAATAAATATAACTTGTCGGGCTCAATGGTTGAAATGTCAGAATTGTTGCATTTAAAAACCGGTTTAAGTTATTTAGAGGATAACAATTTAGTGACCTTTGGCGAGATGTGCACACATCAAGATTTTACTGAGTTTACTCGCATTGAGATTGACGAGGATGAGGACTATGCAGCCAACTGCGTATGGATAAATGGTACAGTGTTGGTACCCAAAGATTTTCCTAAAGCGCTACATGCAATTCAACAATTAGGCTATAAAACACGTGAAGTGGCGATGTCTGAATTTCAGAAATTGGATGGTGGCTTAAGTTGTTTGTCACTGCGTTTTTAATGTACAAACATGCTAGATGCATCACACCAATGAGCTAGCAGGCTACAAGTTAGATTTTCAACTTACCGTTATAGCGTATGAGTTCAAGCTGTAAAGCAGACCTTAAATTGACATTCTTTTGCAATTCAATATATTGCTTGATTGAGCTTTCAAACAGATGAAATAAATTTTTTCATCTGTTTGAAAGTTGGACACTTTAGCCATATATTCATTTTTTCTCGCTATGTATCATGAACACAATCTAAGGTGAATATTTAAACACACCTAGCTAAGTAAGTATTCATGTGGAGTATAGGTTAATCAAAATATTAAATGTAAAATTAATTGTATGTGCATTCATCGTACAGATGACTTTTATGCATAACGCTATGGGCGGCTTAATTGGTCCTACTGGCTGGAATGGAGATAATATTGACGGTTTTCTGAAAAATGGTGCTTTCCCTGGTACTGAAATTTCAGTATCCACGCTAGATTTTAGCGGAGAATGGATGTACACCGCAATAGGACGAGAGTCCGGCCATACAAATGATATTGATGAGGCATCAAGCCCAGGTGAAAAGTCCTCCGATAGCTTATTGACGTTCTCCACTGCTAACGCTAGTAATTGGGGAGTGTGGAATACAGTTGACTTTGATATATCAAATTTATTTTTCGAAGATTCTGATGGTCCTTGGAATGTGGGTCTGGACTCTTTTGGAATCAGCAATGACCCTGGCTTTAAATTGTTTCGACTCACTCAGAACACCACACTTACTCATTTATCCGGTAATTCAAGCTTGTCTCTTTTCGTTAACGATATTATTGTTGGCTTTAACGATAACCATAAAAGCCATTCCGATGGTGACTATGACGATATAATTATTGCCATGCGAGCGACGTCTGTCCCAGAACCATCTACACTAGCTATTTTTGCTTTAGGCATGATGGGCTTAGCATCACGTCGATTTAAGAAACAAGCTTAATATAGTTTTACCCTAAGTTAGGCTTTAAAAGTCGATTCTAAAAAACATCAATTGTAATGGTTGATGTTTTTTTTGTGTCAGGTGATGGGTATCTAGGGGGGTAAGACAAAGCTACTGCCCTTTGAGTATTTAATGTTTCAAAAAACAACCTAACGGCTTTTTTGTGCGCTTAGTTGACGTAACACTTTGAAAAGCTTAAGGTCAGCTTAGAGCGAACTGTAGTAGCTAAATAATTCTGGACACTAATTTATAGCGATAACCAGCTTTAGGGGGGCGCCTTAGAAGTAATGCTCTATTTTATCTGGGTTTTTATCAAGGTTAACGACTCAATTGGTGGCAAACTTGCCTTTAAATAAACAAAATATTTCTCTGGAATTTAATGCTGGATGATGATGGGAACAATCAGCATTGTGGTGTTACACCTTGTCTAATTTTCAATTAAATATAATGTACCGTTTGCTTTTATTATTTCTAACCATTCTTCAGACATTACGAATGCATCATCAAGCTCCTCTGACGTTAATTGCGAGTGCAACTTTTGTTGATACCACGAATACCTGTCATATACTTTGTTGTTCTGAGTAAGTTCGAGAATTAAATGATTAAATGCAAAGGATTTAACATAACCATTTCCCTTAATTTTTTGTGATCGGTTCATTCTAGAAAGCCTGCCTAAAGCTTCGATACTGCCGTTTTGGGCTGCTTGCTTCAAAAATCTGATTTTCTGCTCAATAAAGTTGTCGCGCATCATTATAAATTCATCTCGTTCAAGGTTTCCGTAACCCTGAGATTCCATGAAAAATTCTGGCGTGATTCTACTAATAACTTCCTGTGCGGCAACGTACCCATTGATTGCAGCAGCTTCTGAGTAACTATAAAACTGGTTACGTTGATTTTGTTCAATGCCAGAGCAATATTCGTATTTTGCTGTAATTCTGCTAACAAATAGTTCACTGTCGCTAAATTCATAGGCTTGCTCTAGCTTCTTCTCAAGTGCAATATCATCGATGGGACTGTTGAAGCAATATCTAAGGTTCATAGCAAGAATATAGTTTGCCTCATTATCTCCGTTTGTTGCGGCATTTCTAAGATTTTCAAGCTGAACGATTAAATTTCCATCAAACTTCCAGTCAGGTCGGTGCATGACAATCATTTGACCATTTTCCCTACCATCTCCTGCTAAAATAGTTTTGGTATTTGGAGTGTCCATAGAAGTCGCTGTGGTTTCTTCAGCTTCGCCTGTAGGTTTTAGAGGTTGAGTGTTTGATGAGGTAAGTTCATAATTCAGAGAATCTACTACTGATGAGCCATCAGTCAAGTTAAAGAAAAATGAGATTATGCAAGCGATTAAAATTATTGATAAAACCGATAATTTAATTCTGCGTTGAGTCATAAAGCTTTTGTGTCCTTACATCAGTTTCGTATTTAAATCTAAGTTTCTAGTTAAACTTGAATTGGGGTATTTTACGATGAAAAAGCTTAAACCAAAATATGAGAGCATACAATAGTCAGCTTCTTGCATTTGTCTGCCCTTAAGACCGAGTACCCCATGAATACTCTGTCGGAAGAGTTATCGCTTTGATTTAACGTATCTATAACCACTTTGGTTGCTGAGTTTCAGTCAGGATAAATACAAACTTATGCCTAATGAAAGCTTATTGTTGCTTCGTTATCCATAAGGATCCTAAACGACCTAAATACTTAGTTGAGCGAATCGAGTGGCTTATAACTGTCTCGAATCGATTTTATTTCATCATCTAATCCTGTCATTTGCCAACGCCCCAGTGCAATTGGAATACTACCAATTGAATTAAGCTGATCAAAAAAATCTTTAACACGAAACTCCTTTCCTTGTGATTCCAATAAAATTGCATAGTCAGCCATGGTTCTTTCCAACAAATATTTTCCAGTCACATAACTGCTGCCATAACCTGGCTGCCTCATATAAAGGTGCTGTTCAAAAATCAACAGTTCCGGCTCCACTTTCATCCAACCGCGAGGGGTTTTGTCGGCATGGATTTGACCCGCTTGCTCCATGGTCATCTGATTGGCATGTGCGTAAAGCGAACCGAGGCCTCGGGCCGCGCGCTGAGCAACCATAATCCATACAATTTCTCGAACTCTTGGATTGTCATCATATAACCCGGCATGCATAAACATTTCTTCAACAGCCGTCGCAGTGCCTTCATTGCGACTGTCGAATATATTATAGAGTAATGCTTCTCGCCGAATAGGGCTAGCATGAGGCGTATTGTCCATTCTTGCCAACTCAAACCAATGATAAAAATGAGAATACAAAGGTGTTGGATCAAAATGTGAACCTATCAAAAAGAAGTTACGTTTGTCAGCGAGTACAAATGGCCCCAAGTGTCCTTTTAATGCCTTTTCAAAATAATCGGCGACGGTAACAATCTCTTGTTGATCTAAAAACTTAAGAAATTTATTAGCTGAGCGTTCTTTAAGCTCGTCGTATTCTGCTTGGCTAGCCGCAGCGATTAATTGCGGTAGTTTACGATTTCGATGTTCTTCTAGTTTCAAACTAGACCACGAACGATCGAGTTCTCTTTGTAACAATCTCACTTCATCCTGCCAGTTAAGTGGAACAAGGTGAACGTTATTCATATACCAAGTATATTGTGCTTGGCCGATACCCGAAGGCCCGTTCTTAAGTTTAGCTTGAGTTTCAAGCCAATCAGCAAAATCACTGGTCGACTTAATGGCGGCTTCGATAACACTTGATAACTCTGAACTAGCAGTCTTGTTTACTTTCTTTTGAAGATCTGAAAGCGTTTTTGTTTGTTGATGAATGTCTCTAATACCTGCTTTCCAAAGTTCTGCAGCGTTGCCCGTTAAATTAACTTTAGCCTGTTGATTGAGCGGTTTGATTTTACTCAAGTCAGCAATCAGTCTTTGTTGCTCAACTTCACTTAATGGAAATTGATAAGTCCATAATTCTGTCACGCCATGATGAGTCGGTCCTTCGTGTGCTGGCACATCACTGCGATAATTCCATACCGATTTATAGAAAGCTGGGTCTCGTTGCCAAGGTTTGAGCAGTTTGTAATTAAACTCATAACCATTTAACTCTGCCCACAAAATATGCCAATCGACTTTATTCTCGATAGACCAATTAGTCGTCTCAATTTGTAATAGTTCTTTTCTAATCGACTCAAACTTTTGAAAGCGACTATCAAAAGTCTTAGCTCGATAATCAGGAACATTGTTAAATAATGGCGGTTGTTCAAACTCTCGCCATTGCTTGAATAGTTGAGTTAGAGACTGATAATCACCGGCATAAACTGCGCTAACGGTTAATGAAAAAGAAAAAATGCAGCAGGCGGCTAAAGGCACCAACTTGTGTTGTAAGTGAGACAAGATAGTGTTCATAATTACCTTCTTTTCATTTTAATTAGGTTCTCTTTTATTTCCCAAAGGGAGTATAAGTAATATAAACACCATATCCGATATAATCAATATATTGCGTGACCGAAAATCCGATTCATCTTTTTGATATCAAAATAAATACGCTGAAAAATAGACGATAAAGTTTTAGCTTTCATGCCGTTTATTTCCTCATTCCTTACATTTACAAAAAGAACAAATGCTTTCCTTGATGGCTCAGCTCTAAATGCTAAATTTTGGCACCAAGTTGATTGATACATCTTCTCTAATGAGTAGTCTGTTAAATTGGTATACTCAATCCAACTTTTACATTTTCCATTGAAACGGTTGAATGAAATTTTTGAATATTATTATCGACAAAGAATAGCTTTTTAGTGAGCTTCTCATATTCCAGCATATTTTTAGATGTAATGATTAAAATGAAATCAGTTTGCCCTGTTACATAAAAACACTGTTGAACTTGCTCACAGTCCAGCATTCTCTTTTTGAATTCGTCGATGTTCTTTGTTGCACCTTGCTTTATGGTTACTTCAACAATAATAGTCACATAATTATCAAGTTCAATTCCATTTAAAACGGCTACCTCTTTGCTGATAACGTTTGATTGGCGTAATTTTTTCAATCTGCGTTGACAAGCGGTTGCTGATAAACCAATTATCATCCCTAATTCCTCAGACGATATACGATTATTATGCTGTAACACTTTTAATATTTTTCTATCTAACATATCCATACAAATAAATTCTGCATTTAATGAGCATAAACGCAGTTTAACATACTTTATGTGGTACGTTATGCAGCGAAGCGTTTATTGGTATCATATAAGATAGCTAAATCTAATTAAGTCGGTGTCACAAATTAAATTGCCGATGTTTTATCAAGAGGGATTAAAATGGCTAGAACTTTATATTCAGGTAACCGAAACGCTTCAAGTTGGGCATTTCGTGCATGGCTGGCACTTCGGGAGCAAAATATCGATTTTGACGAAATCATTATTGATATTAGAAGGCCACAACGGTGGAAAAACTTAGCTGAAATAGGCACTTTTTCCGCACCAGCGGCAGTGCCCGTTTTAGTTGATAATGAATGTGTAATTTTTGATTCATCTGCGATTATGGAATATGCGAATGAACTCGGAGATGGATCGCTTCTACCAAAAGATATTGGATTGAGAGCACAAGCTCGCTCATTAGTTGCTTGGCAACATTCTACTTTTGGTAAAGTATGTGCTTGTTTATCATTTGAAAGTGCTTTTTATAAAGAAAAAAAACAACTTACAGCAAATGAAATAGCGAGTGCTGAATGGGTATATTCAATTTGGGAAACTCACTTAACGAAAAATAATGGCCCATACCTAGTTGGCCAGTTTTCTTTAGCCGATATAGCGTTAGTCCCATCAGTACTTCGATTACAGACGCATTGCTCTGTTTCAAATAAATTTCCTTTAACTAGAGAGTGGATGCAGCGATTATTAGATCGACCACATGTGCAAGAGTGGCTAACCGAGGCATATGCATTAGATCCAATATACTGTGAGGGATATTATAGTAGCTAATTTATTCCAAACAAGGTCCACTTTATCTAAATCAGTAGGCCTTAATGATGACTACCTTCACTTTCGTAATACGCACTGAAGTCATGCCAAAGCAATTATGTGAACGACTGTTTCGGTGGTATTGTTGCCAACCGATAGAGTTATGCAGGTTAAAAGGCGACTGTTCGTAAGTAAAAAGAAAGACGTTGTAGAGCGAAACGCAGAATCGATTAACCTACGGTATAGACTGTATCAATGGATGCTTTATTTATTTTAGTCGGGTTTACGCGCCAATATGGTCGCAAACTGCAATTTCGCGCCATTGTGCATAGTACCTACATCTTCATTGTACTTAATAAGCTCCCATCCCTCATAAGCGTCACGCAACTGATCCTCTTTTAGGGTAAACGGGAAACGAACAGGGCATGGGTGTTCTTCAGTGCTCATAGCGCATACAATAAGATTATAACCGCCAGACAGAGTACGCTTATGCATATCAGCAATAATAGCATCAACACGAGATGGGTCGATAAACATTAAGGTTACGGTACAGGAAATAAATCCATAATCCTCAACAAGGCTCGCATTATTAATGTCGTACACTTGGGTCTTAATATTATTCATCTTTTCTTCAATACAAATATTTTGAAGCATATCAATGGCATCAGGATTAGTATCTATGGCAGTAACGTTAAATCCGAGCTGGCCGAGATACACAGCATTACGCCCATTCGAACACCCCATATCTAACGTATCGCACGCCTCAATAATTTTGCACGCCTCTACTACTTCACTATGCGCGGGATTTAAGCCGTAACGGCTATTTAGATTAACTATCATGGTAACAACTTAGTTTTGAAATTAGGCCATTATCTTACTATTGATCTTGCTCTATTGAATATGAATAGACGTATTTTATAGATTATATTTGACCTTAATCAACAAAACTGTCTTTGAGATAAGGTGACTGACTGCTGTGTGAACAAAACATCAGACCTCCACATCTTGAAGAGTAATTCCCTAAAACAGATTGACCTTTAATATTAATAACGCTACATTGGTAGCGCTTCCAGTGGTGAGTGTGATCACCGAATGGAAGCGCTACCAATTAATAGGTCTACTTAAAACATCTAAGAAATAATAACTATGAAATTGACATTACCTAACAACTCAAAAATGAATTCAAAAGATTTTATTTATGGTGTTGCAACTGCTTCATTCCAAATTGAAGGTGGGTTTAACCAACGATTGCCCTGCATTTGGGATACATTTTGCTCTTTAGAAAACAGTATTGTAGATGGTTCAAATGGAGACATTGCATGTGATCATTATAATAGGTGGCCTCAAGATATCGAGATGATTGACTCTTTAGGTGTCGATGCTTATCGTTTATCTGTTTCTTGGGGGCGAGTTGTTAATAAAGATGGCATTATTAATGAACACGGTATGGCATTTTATATTTCTTTGTTAGATAAATTAATTGAAAAAGGCATCAAACCCTTCATTACACTTTACCATTGGGATTTGCCACAACACCTCGAAGATAAAGGTGGTTGGTTAAATAGAGATACGGCTTACGAATTTCAAAAATACACAGAAATAGTCATCGAGGCGTTTGGCGATAGAGTTCATTCTTATGCAACGTTAAATGAGCCTTTTTGTAGTGCTTATTTAGGCTATGAAATTGGCATTCATGCACCGGGCATCAAAGGTAAAGAATTTGGTAAAAAAGCAGCTCATCATTTGTTGCTGGCACATGGCTTAGCAATGAAGTCGCTTAAAAAATTAAGCCCAAAGACCCTTAATGGCATCGTACTTAATTTCACCCCGTGTTACCCAGTTTCAGAAAAGCCCTGTGATATTAAAGCGGCTGAATTTGCCGATGATTATTTTAATCAATGGTATATCAAACCAATTTTTGATGCTAAGTATCCTGAAATACTCGCACAACTTCCTTCATCACAACACCCTGATATTATTGAGGGTGACTTAGAAATCATTTCAACACCTGTTGATTTTTTGGGTATTAATTATTATACCCGTGCAGTATACCAAGCCGATGAAAGTGAAATGTTCACGCAAGTTTCTCTCAAAGATATCTCATTAACTGATATGGGGTGGGAAATATATCCACAAGGATTTTCTGATTTATTAATTTCATTAAATGAAAAATACAGTTTACCGCCTGTTTATATCACTGAAAATGGTGCAGCTATGCCCGATAACATCATTGATGGCAAAGTAAAAGACGAGGATCGAATCGCTTATTACCAAAGCCACCTCAACGCCGTCGATACGGCCATTGAATCGGGTGTCGACATAAAAGGCTATTTTGCATGGAGTTTAATGGATAACTTTGAATGGGCTGAAGGTTATTTAAAAAGATTTGGTATTGTCTATGTCGATTATCAAAGCCAACAAAGAACGATAAAAGCTAGTGGTTATGCCTATCGTGATTTACTCAAACAACGAAAAGACTAACGGTTCTATTTATTGATCAAACATTTAATTGCTCAGAGGAATACTTTTAACGCGGCAATGATTAAAAAGAAAGAACCTTTCATTTTTAAGTCAATCTGCTGTCGAAAGTGTATATAAATTACCCTTTGAGGCTAGTTGAATACCTATAAATATAATTGCGTATAAAATAATAATAGGTATAATTTTTAAACAAAGAGACTCATATGCTTACAATAAAAGAAAAAATAGCTTACGGTTTAGGTGATACTGCTAGCAATATCATCTTCCAAACAGTAATGATGTTTTTACTGATTTATTATACCGATGTTGTTGGTCTTTCTCCGGCACTTGTTGGTACTCTTTTTTTGGTTGTTAGAATATTTGATGCGATAACCGATCCTTTAATGGGGGCTATGGCTGATCGTACCAAAACTAAATGGGGGCAATTCAGACCCTATTTACTATGGCTAGCCATTCCTTTTGGCCTCATTAGTGTATTAGCTTTTTCAACATTTGATTTATCTGAAAATGGTAAAATCATCTACGCCTTTGCGACCTACAGTTTATTAATGATTGCTTATACCGCGATCAATATCCCTTACTCAGCTTTGGGGGGAGTGTTAACAGCCGATCCAAAAGAACGCGTCAGCGTGCAGTCTTATCGTTTTGTTTTTGGTATGCTCGGCGGTTTAATTGTGGCGGCCGGCACAATGCCATTAGTTGAATGGTTAGGTGCAGGCGACAAGGCACTAGGTTATCAATATACGATGATCGCAATGAGTACCTTAGGCGTTATACTATTTCTACTTTGCTTTGTAGGAACTCAAGAAAGAGTCAGCCCTCCAAAAGATCAAACTTCAACATTCAAAGAAAACTTTGCGCACCTTTGGCAAAACGATCAATGGCGAATACTTTGTATTGCTGGTTTATTTCTTTTAAGTGGTCAAGTTTTAAGGGCAACACTTGCCGTTTATTATGTAAAATATTATCTTGGCCAAGCAGATCAAATTACCTTATTCATGACCTTAGGGATGATTGGCAGTATTCTGGGTGCTGCTTTATCACAAACGCTAGCGAAAGTCGTTTGTAAAATAAAAGCCTATATTTCCCTACAATCCATCGCCGCATTCATTTGTATTCTTAGCTATTTTGTCGGTAAAGACCAAATCATCATGGCTTTTACCTTATTTTTTCTCTGGAACTTTTTCTTACAAATGGCAACACCAATGCTGTGGGCAAAAATGGCAGATACCATTGATTATGGACATTGGAAAACGGGTATTCGTATCACTGGAATGATTTATTCCGCCGTGGTGTTTTTTATCAAACTCGGCGTCGCGGTTGGCGGAGCTTTAGCTGGTTGGCTATTAGCTTATTATGGATATCAAGCTGATGTTGAACAAACAGATAGTACCCAACAGGGTATTCTTCTGTCATTTACCATCTTTCCAGCCCTAGGTTCAATATTAGTTGCTTGGGTGATGCGTTGGTACACACTTGATGATAAAAAAGTAGCTGAAATCCATCAAACATTACAAAAACAGGCGTTGTAAACCACGGAAATAACTACTCTCTCATAAAGCTAATCACGCTTATATATGATTAGTTTTATGCTTGCTCTGCTTCAAGGTTCGCATCATGCGGTACAAATTTTAATCCAAGCAAGTTCATTAGACAAACGCCAGCAATTCAATTCTTTAGCAAATAAAATATAAACCAAACCACTAGAAGATCCAATGTTTTCTACATTTTTTAACAAATTTGTATTGACCTTGTACTGAAACTGTTCTAATTTATGGAAGCGCTTCCAGAAGGTAGTGTGTTTTTTTTGACTTAAACTGGAAGCGCTTCCAAAATATAATATATTAAAGACATAATTAAGTGTTAAGGGGATATACATGATACAACATAATTTTAAAAAGACCCGGTTAGCAACGAGCTTATCGTTAATCTTAGGAGCAACGGTTATCGCTCCTACTTTCGCTGCACAAGAACAATCAGAGAATCAAACAGATAATGTTGAAGTGATTGAAGTTACGGGTATTCGTAGCAGTTTGATCAAAGCAATGGACATTAAACGTAGCTCACAAGGTGTTGTTGATGCCATTTCTGCTGAAGATATGGGTAAATTCCCGGACAGTAACTTAGCTGAATCTTTACAACGTATTACCGGTGTATCAATTGATCGCTCTAACGGCGAAGGCTCTAAAATTACTGTTCGTGGTTTAGGTCCAGATTTCAACCTAGTAACACTAAATGGACGTCAAATGCCTTCGTCCAATCTTGAGTCTACAGTTATTAGTAACTCACGCTCTTATGATTTTGCTAACATAGCCTCTGAAGCTATCAGTGGTGTAGAGGTTTATAAAACAGGAAAAGCCGAAGTTTCAAGTGGCGGCATTGGCGCTACTATCAATATACTAACAGCAAGACCCCTTGATACGTCAGGACAACGAGCATCAATTGGTATTAAAGGAGTAATGGACCAATCAACTGACGAAGGTGATAGTATCACCCCTGAAGTTTCCGGTATGTATAGTAATACTTTTGCCGATGATACTATTGGTTTTGGTATTTCATTTAGTCATCAAGAAAGAAATGGAGCCACTAAAGAAGCCGTTGTTCCACAATGGCATACTCAAGGAATTGCCCCCGTTGACGGTTGGAATGGTGGTATCACCGATTCTGGTTTCGCCGAAGGTGATACTTTTAATCGGCCACAACAATTTCGTTACAACTATACCGAATTTGAACGCACCAGAGATAATGGACAGTTAGTATTTCAATATGCGCCAAGTGACAATCTTACTTTTACTGCTGATTATACTTTTTCAGAACAAACGGTTGACTCTAAGTCAAATGGTATTGGTGCTTGGTTTTGGGAAGGTGAAACAGTTGATGGCAGCTTAAATGAATTCACCACTGGCACAAATCATTCTCCTGTTGTTTGGTATTCAAATGCCGGTCCTGATTTATCATTTTCAACTGCCGAATATGCTCAAATAAATAAAAATGAATCAATTGGTTTAAATATAGAATGGCAGGTCAGTGATAATCTAAGATTTGAACTTGATTATCATGACTCATCAGCAACGTCAAAAGCAGATAGCCCATATGGGAACAGCGCTACCATGGAGTATGCAGTTAACTCTCGTCAAAATACAACGATTGATTTTAGACCTGATTTTCCAGTAATGTCTATTTCACAATTAGACGGATTATCTGGCGCGCCAGCTGAGTTGATTACCACAGGGAGCTCTTTAAGAAACAGTCAATTTGAAAATGATTTGTCTCAAATTCAATTAAAAGGGCAATACGTTTTTGATGATGGATTTATTAGCAGCATCGATTTTGGTATATCAAGAGTTGACAATGATGTTCGAGCGTCGATCATGACTGCCCAACGTGATACTTGGGGCGGTGAAGGCAGTGTTGATGACGTTAGTGATAGTTTATTCACCGCGGCTAGCAACTCTTCTCAATTAGATAACTTACCAAGTACTGGCACCAATGCTGCAGGTGAGACGATTGATCTTTTTGATTTGTTTTACGTGTTTGATTTTGCCGCTGCAGCAGCTGAAGTTGCTTCTTATGCTGCACCAGATAATAGTAGTAATGAAGTTTCAGCTACTATTTGGCCTTGCGCAGATCGTTTCTGTGTCAATGAGCAATGGACAACTGACGAACTTATTAGTGAAGAAATTACCGCTATTTATGCACAAGCAAACATGGAATTCGAAATTTCAGACATGCCGCTAAATGTATCGCTAGGCTTTCGCTATGAAGAAACCGATGTTAATGCTAGCGCTATGGTACCAGCATATACGGGGGTAGATTGGGTTTCTAATAACGAATTTGCGACAGTTAATACCGGTGAAAGTGCTTTCACTGATTTTAATGGTGATTACACTAACTTTTTGCCTAATCTTGATATAAGTCTAGAAGTTACAGATGATGTGGTTGCTAGAGCATCATTCGGAAAAACACTTTCAAGACCTACCTACAATCACATTCGCGGTGGTGTCGGTATTAACGAAGTAAGACAAGGATTCGCGAGAGCTAGCAGTGGTGATCCGAGTTTAATTCCTTTTGAGTCGACCAATATCGATTTATCTTTAGAGTGGTATTTTGATGAAGGAAGTTATGCCTCTGTAGGTTACTTTAAAAAAGATGTGGAAAACTTTATTGGTACCCGTACAACAGAAGGTACATTGTTTGACCTAAGAAGTCCTACTAGTGGTCCTCGCTTTGATGAAGCAATGGCTGCCGTTGGTAGTAGTGATAATACACAAATTAGACAATATATATTTGATCACTTTCCAGAGTCTAGCACCATAACAGGTGTTGACGCAGGCGGAACAACTACCGGACAGATACATTCTGTTGCTGGAGATGATCTAATTCAGTTTGATATCACTGTGCCATTTAATGACCGTGATGCGACAATCGACGGTTTTGAACTTGCTTTTCAACATGCCATTGAGAGTGGTTTTGGTGTACAAGCTAACTTAACTTTCGTTGATAGTGATGCTGAATATGATGCAAGTATATTTGATCAGCAATTTGCCCTACCAGGGTTAAGTGATACCGCAAACTTAGTCGCCTTTTATGATAAAAATGGTATTCAAGTGCGTATCGCTTATAACTGGCGGGATGAATTCCTAGTCAAAACAGACAACAACCTTAATAACCCGCGTATTAATGAGTCTTACTCTCAAATTGATATCAATGCTAGTTATAACATTAATGATAATTTGGTTGTCTTTATTGAAGGCATAAATATTACCGATGAAACTCAACGTACATATAGCCGTCACAGAAATGAATTGCTAAATGCGATTCAATCAGGCCCTCGTTACAATATTGGTGCTCGTTATACTTTCTAACAACGTAGTTGTATTTTAAAAAAAACCGCCAAATGGCGGTTTTTTTCTCAATTAAAAATAAATATTCTTATGCTATATTGCTTAAGCGTATTATTTCAAATAAAAGAGATAAATTATGTCAAACCATCAAATGTTGAATAATGAACAACATAGAAACTTAAAAGTTCATACAAAAAGAAGCGCTGAATTAGGTGATAATATAATGCTTACGCTTACCTTTCCTCATGAGTTCTATGACATTCAAGCTTATTATCCCATTGTTTTTCACAAAGATGAAGCAACAGAGAAATTTCAATCATACGCATTACTGGGCTTGGAAAAAAAAGAAAATTTATTTTTATGCAACGATGGTTGGGATTGTGGTTACCTTCCTCATACCATTAAGGCGCAACCCTTTTTGATTGGTTTTCAGAACCAAGAAATTAATGGTGAAATACAAAAACAAAGAGTTATCCACCTCGATGCCGATAGCCCTAGACTTAGCAGAGAACAAGGTGAAAATATATTTACAGAGTTTGGTCAAAACACGCCTTATATAGAGCACGTTGGCGAAATTTTAGGGGAAATTGATAAAGGTATTACAGAGAGTCAAGATTTTTTAAAGCTGTTAACTGAGTATGATTTACTAGAAAAATTCGTATTTGATATAGAACTCATCGATAAAAGTCATAACAGATTATCTGGATTCTATACTATCAATGAAGAGGCACTCAATAACTTAACATCTCAACAGCTTACTGAATTAAATAACAAAGGGTTTTTAAAGCCTATTTATATGGCTGTAGCGTCAATGCTAAATATGGGCGAACTAATTAAAAGAAAAAACAATCGATTACATACAAAATAGAGAGATGAAATGTTAGGAACTCTTAAAAAAGTTGCCACAGTAGAAGGTATATCGGCTAGTGACGTACCTTCTTTTATCGTCGACTCAAAAACACCCATTATTTTAAAGGGGTTTATAAACGACTGGCCTATGGTTAAAAGAGGGCAAGAGTCGACAGCATCATTACAAAAATATCTATTAGACTACGCACAAGGTTCAAATGTAATTGTTGGTCACGGAGAGCCAAACATAGATGGACGCATATTCTACAACCAAGAATTTACCGCGCTAAATTCTAAAGCGTACAAAATGTCATTAGCAGAATTATTTAGCCATATAAACAATCACCAAAATGATAACAATCCTCCTCTTTATTATATGGGCACCACGTCTGTTGATGCCTGTTTTTCGAATTTAAGGCAAGAAAATGATATTCATATAACAGGTAAATCGCCAGTGATGAATATGTGGATGGGCAATCAAAGCACCATACCTGCGCATTACGATGTGCCTAACAATATTGCCTGTAATATATATGGTCAAAGACGTTTCACTCTATTTCCCCCTGAACAAATTGAAAACCTTTATATTGGTCCGCTCGATTTCACCCCAGCAGGACAATCGATAAGCCTTGTTGACTTTAAAAATCCTGATTTCATTAAATACCCAAAATTCAAACAAGCACTAAAACAGGCGCAAGTTGCAGAGCTAGAAGCGGGTGATGCCTTATTTTTACCAAGCATGTGGTGGCATCATGTTGAAGGTTTAGCTCATTTTAATTTATTATCGACATTTTGGTGGTCATCCACCGACCAACTTAACGATGAGTGTGGTAACGCTTTACTTTATTCAGTGATGGCGCTTCGACACTTACCTGAAGATAAAAAAGAGCTTTGGTGTAATTTATTCAAGCATTATATTTTTGATGCCCAACCACTTGATCATATTCCAGAACACGCAAAGGGGATGCTCAATCCCCAAGATGAGAAAGCATTACGAAAGTTTAAAGATTATCTAATTAAACGTTTACGCTATTAGCAAGGAATTACCATGAATAATATATCAGAAGTAAAAAGTGTTGTTATAGCTGGCGGAGGAACCGCTGGCTGGATGGCTGCAACGGCATTAGCAAAACTGATTGGTAATAAATTAAATATTACCCTAGTAGAGTCCGATGAAATATCTACTGTAGGTGTTGGTGAGGCAACAATTCCCCCTCTGTTAACATTTCATAAAATGTTAAAGATAGATGAAGCTGAATTCATGAGTAGTGTCAACGCAACGTTTAAACTAGGCATCAACTTTGAAAATTGGAAAGATACCAATAGTGAGTATTTTCATTCCTTTGGTACCACTGGTAGAGATTGTTGGGCAACAACATTTTTACAATTTTACAATAGAGGTAAAAAAGAAGGCTATGAAGCAAGCTATGAAGATTACTGTTTAGAACTCAAAGCAGGGTTAAATGATAAATTCGCTCATCTGCCAAATAGTGGTTTGAAATACGCTTTTCATATGGATGCTACATTATATGCAAAGTTTTTACGCAATATAGCTGAAAAACACGGCGTCAAAAGAATAGAAGGTAAAATAGAAAAAGTAAATATTGATGAAACTTCAGGTTTCATCAAATCGCTTACCTTACTTTCCGGTCAAACCATTGAAGGTGACTTATTTATTGACTGTACTGGCTTTAAAGGAGTATTGATTGAGCAGGCTTTACATACCGGCTACGATGATTGGTCGCATTGGCTGCCATGTGATCGCGCTGTTGCAGTACAAACAGAAAGTACAGAAGATCCTAAACCTTATACCCGTTCAATTGCCCATGAATCAGGATGGCAGTGGAAAATACCATTACAAAATAGAACAGGTAATGGCCTAGTTTATTGTAGTAAATATTTGAATGATGAAAATGCCGAAAAACTATTGCGTAAAAATGTTGAGGGTAAGTTATTAAAAAAACCTCTATTTATTAAATTTACCCCAGGTCAACGTCGGAAGCATTGGAATAAAAACTGTATTGCGTTAGGTTTATCAAGCGGTTTCATTGAACCTTTAGAGTCTACCAGCATACATTTAATTCAAAGAGGTATTATTAGACTTATGCAAATGTTCCCAAAAACAGGGATAACTGACACAGTAATCAATGAATATAATTATCAATCAGAAGAAGAAATACGATACATTAGAGATTTTATCATTTTGCACTATCATGTCACGAATAGAAACGATTCAGATTTTTGGCGTTATTGTAACAAAATGGATGTGCCAAGCTCCTTGAGTCATCGTATTGAATTATTTAAAGAACACGGCTATGTATTTAAAGCACCATGGGATTTATTTGCTGAAAACTCTTGGATTCAAGTTATGATAGGGCAGGGGTTATCCCCAGAAAGTCACCATCCAATTGCTGATATGTTGTCAACAAATGAGCAAGATGGATTTTTAAATGGTATTAAAAATTCGATTGAACAAACAGTTAATTCGCTACCTGGTCATAAACAATATTTAGATCAATATTGTAAATCGAAAGTCTAATTTTCATGTAATGATATCGTTATTTTTCTCGCAAAAAATAACAATATCTTTGTTTAAAATATCAAAATGGATAGTCTAACCACCATGATTTTTATTGAATTTAAATCGTTATGAAAAAGAGCTTTCAGCAGGCTTTAATATTAGCTATGCTCATTTCACCCTCCTTATTAGCCAATGAGAGAATGATTTGGCCTAATCATGCAAAAGCGGCCGTTAGCCTTGCTTATGATGATGCATTGAATAGTCAGTTAGACCATGCATTACCAGCGCTAAATAAACTAAACTTAAAAGCCTCATTTTATTTAACCTTGAGTTCGCCAACGGTTAGTAATCGATTAGAAGAATGGCGAACTGCAGCTAAACAAGGTCATGAATTAGGAAATCATACAATAAATCATGCCTGTCAAGGTTCCCTAGCGGGTAGAGATTGGGTACCTGCTCACAATGATCTTGATAACAAGTTATATCGCGAAATAATTCAAGAAATTAATACCGCCAATACATTTTTAAAAGCCATTGATGGTGAAACGGTAAGAACTTTTACTGTACCTTGTAGCGATCAATTTGTAGACAATAAAAACTACGTACATGCCCTTCATAATACTTTTGTCGGTATTAAGTCTCATGTGGGCAACGTGCCACAAAATCGCCAGTCAATAAAGATTATGGATGCAGCTGTCTGGGCTCCATCAGGAATATCAGGGGCTGAGCTAATCGCTTACGCACAAAAAGCGGCTTTATATGGCACCATCGCTAACTTTACATTTCATGGCGTCGGTGGTGATCATCTTTCGATATCAAAGCAAGCTCATCAAGCGTTATTAAATCACTTAACAAATAATAAAGACATTTATTGGGTAGATACTTATCGCAATATTAGTTTATATGTCAAAAAAAATGTTAACTAATAACCTTTGCCGTCTTAGTTAACATTTATTAAACCTATTTATCAATTACAATACTGGTGCTTGTTTACCTGCCACTAAAATAGCTTCATCACCCATTGTTTCGCATCCAGCACCGGTGAGTGGTGAAATAGAGCATTCATAAACTCTGACATAATCTATTTCTAATGATTGTGGAAAGACACTTTCATCAATTCCCTTGTCATTAACACTTTCAGCCCAAGCACCACCAACAGCAAAATTTAATAATAAATGAAATTTTTGATCAAAAGGTGCACTACCGACACCGTTTATTAATATACCCTCATCATTCATATATTGGCTATACCAACCCGTTTCGCGTTGTGTTGCAAAATGAATATCATCGACAAACCAACGAATTTCTCCTTCTTGCCATTCTATTGCGTATTCGTGGAAATCGTCAGCAGGGTCTACACCATTGGGTAAATGAAAGCCTTTACCTGAATGAACATTATCAGGCCACGCTCTGCCATAATGAAGCGTGCCATGAATACGCGACTCTTCTTGACCTGAGCTTACCCCTTTTTCATCTGATTGCGCTTTTAAATTGACTGCTTCCATAATGTCTATTTCACCCGAACCTGCCCAGCCTCCGTAAGCCCAGTCAGTGGGTAACATCCAAATGGCAGGCCATGTCCCTTGCCCATGAGGTAATTTCGCTCTAATTTCAAAGCGTCCGAAGGTCCAATCACCTTTGTTTTTACTACGTAATCTAGCTGATGTATAAGGTAAAGTGCGAGTGTTTCTAGGATTGTAATGAGCATCATCATCTTGTGCGGCTGGGCCGGTAAAGTTTTCTTTCAAAGCCACTATTTTTAAAATACCTTGTTCGATAAAAGCATTGTCGTCACGGTCGGTATAACATTGCTGCTCATTATTACCGCCGCCGAAGCAATTTATTTCAAAACTCCATTTGGTTAAATCAATATTGTTTTCATTAAATTCATCATGCCAAATTAATTGCCATTGATCACTCACTAAAGAGGTAATGCTAGGGTCTTGAATATCTGAACTGTTAGTATCAGTAATTATTTCAGGGGCAGTCACTGCGGAGATATTACTAGTGTCATTGGCAGAATCACTACCACAACCTACTAAAGACAAGGCAGATGCGATTAGCAGTAATTTAAAATGGTTCATAGAGAGTACCTTATTATTGATGTGCTTTTTATATAATATCAATGAGAAATTATTGTCGTATTTTAAGTGATACGACAATTTCACGAACGTATTAATAATTAATGACAACTCATTGTTGCTTGTTCAGCACTTTGTGGGGTTAAGTTTATATCAGCAAAGCTTAATGATACTTTTCCGCTAGTAGACAAGTTAAATGGTGCCAATACTTTAGCAAAATCAGTTCCTGCTTTTTTAAAGCAAGACAGATCGACAGTTACGTTGTGCCACTCATTTAAACTATTGCTCATTAGCATCGAAGTAATATCAAGAGAGCTTTGACAATCCCCTTCGCAAGTCAAAACTAAATTAATAGGTTTTGTTGGTGGTGTTTCTAATCGGATATTAAAACTTAATACAGAGTTAACCTCTTCATATGCGCGCAAATCTTCAGGGAAGTTACTAAAGATATTTATACTCGCCAATTCACTACCATCAAAGGTAACTGTTCTGGCATCTTCTTGTATTACTTTATCCATTGTTCTTAAGCTAATGGCCCCTAATGAGTGCGTACTTGAAGTAACCGCAGATAACTGCTGACCCGATTGCAATGCAATATTCCAAGGCTTTTTAACGGCTAATTCAAATATTTTCAAGGGTGGTAATTCATCGGAAACGTTGTCAGAGACTTCCCTTAACTGGTCTGACAATAGCAACGTTTTATCACTGTCTTGTTGTTTATTTTGCTGCTGATAGGTTAAACCAAAACCATAGGGTAACAGTGGCTGATAGTCGACATCAAAACGATTAACCGCCGTTTGTTCTGCATATGCAGGCCAAGAAAAAGATAACTTCCCTTTAAAGTCATAAGCTATTCTACCGTTTGCTTTGCTAAAAAGTACGTCCGAAATACTAGCGCCTTCTGAGCCAGGAAGCCAAGCAGCGACAAAGGCATCCGAAGCATTTAATTCAGCATTGACCCACAGTGGCCTGCCACTGATAAAAACCGAGACGACTTTAATGCCTTGTGCTTTTAGCCTTTTCAATAAAGCTAAATCGGTTTTATTGCCTCTTTGATACTCAAGGTTGTCGGTATCACCATTACCTTCTGCATAAGGCTCCTCACCAAAGACAACAATAGCAACATCTGGCTTAGTCTCAAATAAGCCGTCAACGCTTAATTGAACACTGCCTTCACCACCCGTAAGTTTGTCTTTAATTCCAGAAAAAATAGAACTGCCACCGGGGAAGTCATCATTATTGTTACCCGTTCCTTGCCAAGTAATTGTCCAGCCGCCTGATTGTTTACCAATGTTATCGGCACCATCGCCAGCCACTAAAATATTTTGGTGTGGACTAAGCGGTAAAATATTGTTTTTATTTTTTAATAATACCAATGATTCTCTCACCGCTTGTTGAGCAACTTCACGATGTGCTTTTGCACCGATTAACTCGGTACGACCTGAAAGAACACGTTTTTCGGGACTCGGTTTGTCAAAAATTCCTGCTCTAATTTTTACCCGTAATATTCGACTCACCGCATCATCTATTCGAGATTGTGAAATTTTACCGTGATTAACTTGAGCAATAGTGTTTTCATATAGTGCTTTCCATGCATTGGTTGGTACCATAAATACATCTAAACCCGCATTAATGGCTTGTGGGCAATTGTCGTTTGTACAACCTTCAATTTGTCCGTGGCCATTCCAATCACCGACAACAAAACCATCGAAGCCCATTCTGTCTTTTAACACATCCGTCAATAAGTATTTATTGCCATGAATCTTGCTGCCGTGCCAGCTATTAAAAGAGGCCATAACTGATTGAGAACCAGCAGTTAAACCGCCAACGTAACCTTGTGCATGAGTATCAAATAATGCTTGTTCTGAAGAGATATTATCTCCTTGATCATCTCCAGATACGGTACCACCATCACCGATAAAATGTTTCACTGTACTGATCACGCGCTCATCACCAAGGAAGTCTTTATAAGCATTACCTTGTAGACCGTTTACGATTGCAGCAGAATAACTTCTCACAATTTCAGGATCTTCTGAATAACCTTCATACGTTCTGCCCCAACGATCATCTCTGACAACGGCAACTGTTGGTGCAAACACCCAGTCAATTCCTGTAACCATGACTTCTTTAGCGGTTATTTCAGCAATACGCTCTATTAATTGAGGATTATTGGTCGCGCCTAAACCAATATTGTGTGGGAACAATGTTGCGCCAATGACATTATTATGACCATGCACGGCATCAGTACCCCACATAGTAGGTATATTCGAACCATCAAGGCTGTCATCAACAGAAGCTTGATACATCGCTTCAGCCAATTTTACCCAATCGGCAGGTGTTGCATGTTTGTTGTTATCAGGAAAAGAACCACCACCATTTAAATATGAACCAAATCCATATTTACGCATATCTGCAATGGTAATATCTTTGATCTCTGGTTGGATCATCTGAGCAACTTTTTGCTCTATAGTCATGTTCGCTAAAATCTCTGCTACTTGAACTTCAACTTTATTATCTTTTTTAACTTCAATATCCAATTGTGGCCAGATGCTAATATTTGATGATGCAGTGCTTTTATCAGGCTTTATCGTCGAGACTGTCTCTTGCTTTTTTCCGTTACAGCCGACTAAAAGCGATGCCATAGCCAGACACAGTAGGCTGACGCTTACTCTAGAGTTAAATTTTCTATTTTTTATGATGTTTATCATGGTGTACTTCTTATTAATTTTAATTATTACTATTCAATTGCTAAAAAAACAGATCAGCAACTAGTTGGAAATAGTTTTGACTTTACTGCCTGAAAGGCCGTAGTAAGCGATAAATACATAGCACAATATAGGTAAGAAAAACGCGGGTTGAACACCAATACTGTCAGCTAAAACCCCTTGTAAAAGAGGAATAATAGCGCCGCCAACAATGGCTAAACATAAAATACCCGACCCTTGACTGGTATGTTTACCTAATCCATTTATAGCTAAACTAAAAATTGTTGGGAACATGATTGAATTACATAAACCAACCAATAGAATTGCCACCATGGCAAGCGTACCCGAGAAGAAAATAGCTATTAAGATAAATATTACAGCAAGAACAGAATTAAAAAACAAAGCTTTACCCGCAGCAACCTTTTGCATTACGGCTGCGCCAATGAAACGACCAACCATGGCACCGCCCCAATAATAGGCAATATATTTCGCGGCTTCGGATTCTTCTAAACCAGCAATATTGGGGTCGGCAAAAAAGCTAACCAAAAAGCTGCCAATCGAGACTTCAGCACCAACATAAACAAAAATACCAACAGCACCGAGTACTAAATGACTATGTTGCCATGCATTACCATTGTCTTTCTTTGACTCTCTGTGTTTTATGTCATCAGCTGAGGATAAGTTAGGCAGTTTTAACCACGCAAAAATTGCAGCAAGTACCAACAACATCGCAGCTAGAAATATATAAGGCATTTGTACTGCTTCTGCTGATGCTTGTGCCGACAGAGAATTTGCTGCATGGTTTAATATCAAAAATGCACCAAAAAATGGTGCTACGGTAGTGCCTAAAGCATTAAAAGCTTGAGTCATGGTTAAACGAGAAGAAGCAGTTTTCGTATCGCCTAACATACTGACATAAGGATTAGCAGACACTTGTAAAAGCGTGATACCACTAGCAAGTATAAATAATGCCATCAAAAAAACTGGGTAACTGTGCATCGAAGCGGCAGGATAAAAACATAAGCAGCCAATGGCTGCTATTATTAACCCTAAAACAATACCCTTTTGGTAACCTAGTTTTTTGACAATGGCACCAGCGGGTAGTGAGACAATAAAATAAGCACCAAAAAAACAAAACTGTACCAACATCGCCTGACTATATGATAAATCAAAAACCCCTTTCAAGTGAGGGATTAAAATATCATTTAAGCAGGTAATAAATCCCCACATAAAAAAAAGTGATGTTAATGATGTAAGTGCAAAAGAATAGTTTTTTCTTTCGGTGCTTGATGAAAGCATATTCACATCTGCTTGAATGGGGGCACTAGCCATATAATTCTCCTAACATGTATGAACAACAGGACATTGCTGTTGTTGTTTTAATAATTTATCCACTTTAAGAAGTTCAGATAAGATTTCTTAAAGCGTATATCTTTTAACTGGAAGCGCTTCCATTTTGTGTCTCATCAAGATAAAAAGCAACAATTATTTACAAAAACAGGAAGCGCTTCCAACGGAAGGGTTGTTTGTGTATCATTAGTACAATGATATCGAGGGGGGTAGCTGGCTAGTTTAGCCAACACCTTTCATGCTAAAGTCCCTTAATAAAGTAATAATTAAACGATGAAGGAATGAAATGGCGACAATATACGAAGTTTCTGCATTAGCAGGAGTTTCATTATCATCTGTATCACGCGTACTAAATGATCATGAGCATGTCAGTGAAAAAACTAAAAAGAAAGTAGTCGCGGCAATGAACGAGTTAAATTATCGCCCAAATACGATTGCCCGATCATTGGCTTCTAGTCGTTCAAACAGTATTGGTGTTTTAGTTTCAGAGTTGCACGGCCCTTTTTTTGGCGCAATGTTGAGTAGCATTGAGTTAGAATTAAGGAATGCAGGAAAACACGTGGTTATTACTGCGGGTCATAGTGATGAAGAAAGTGAAAAAAAAGGGTTAGATTTTTTAATCGATCGTAATTGTGACGCACTTATTTTACTTGTAGACGCCATTTCAGATGACTACTTAATTAAGTTGAGTCGAGGTAAAACTCCCTTTGTGCTCTTAAACCGTTACATTTCAGAAATTAGAGACAATTGTTTTTATTTAGATAATGAACTAGGTGGTTATTTAGCAGCAAAGCATTTAATTGAACAAGGCCACAAAGAAATTGCCTACATATCGGGACCTTTAACAAAACAAGATAGTACTGAACGTTTAATTGGCCATAAAAAAGCATTAGCAGAAGCCAATATTCCCTTTAAAGAAAATTTAGCCTACGAAGGTGATTATTTAACAGAAAGTGGTCGAGATGGCATCAATACCCTGATCAAGAGCAAAGTGGCGTTTACAGCTGTTGCTTGTTCGAATGATGAGATGGCATCAGGGGCTATGCGAGGAGCAAGAGATCACAAATTATTGATTCCCGAGCAATGTTCAATTATTGGTTTTGATAATGCTTTTTTCACTGAATATCTCTACCCTCAATTAACAACCATTAATTTTCCAATCAATGCCATGGCGAAAATGTCTACTCATTGGATCCTTAAACATGTCTATAAACAAAAAGAATTAGAAATCACAAACATGTTTTTTCCTACACTCATTGAACGAAAATCTGTCCAACGAAATTAAAATGAACTCTAATTGTGTGGGTTATGTCAGCAATGCACAAAGAGATCATAAACCTTATGGCGCTATATATGTGATGGACGTCTCTTCCTATTGGCGCCAATTGAACCATACTCAAATTGATTCAATACAATTAATAGGAGAGTCATCATGGGCAACAAAGTTGTCTGTATTGATTTTCAAACTTCACGTTGAGAAATTGGAACGACTTTATTATCTTTCGTAGTGCTGCTTTATTGGAAGAATATCGCTTTAATTTACAGTCTCGATGACTGCTATGGTGTGTGGAATATTTTTGAGATAAATTCTTGTCTAAATTAGGTCGGCTTTGTGGTAGGACTTGCCCATTGACAGATTTAAAATATTTTTAACGAATTTTCATAGCAAATGACATTTCAGCGCACCAAAGGGTCACTAAATGTGAAGCTTCCTACGAAGCCAAGTATAACAACATTAAAATGTACTGAAAATGTGGGTATGTACCCGTATTATTTAAAAATGCTTACCTGGTTTTTTCCATTTTCTTTGGATTGATACATTGCTTTGTCAGCATTAATGATAGATTGTTTTGTGTTGACTTTTAAAAGTGCAATACCAAATGATGCAGTTATTTTAATTTTTTCAGTATATTCATTGTTCGCGATTATTTTGCTAAGCCTTTCGATGATAGGTTGTGCTATTTCAATGTCTGTATCAGGCAAACACAGCAAAAACTCTTCTCCACCATGCCTTGAAGCACAGTCACTTTCTCTTATGGAAGCCCTGAGCACATCAGAAAATTCACGGAGAATTTGGTCGCCTGTACAGTGTCCAAAGGTATCATTTACCTCTTTAAAATTATCTATATCCATTAAAACTAGACAACTCTTTGTTTCCTGACGATTTACTCTAGATAATTCGTGCATCAAAATAGGTTTAAAAGCTCTTCGATTTAATAATTTTGTTAATGGGTCAAATTGATATTGTGCTGAAATCACTTCGCTTGCAAGCTTCCATAATAATTCAAAAAAAACATCATTTTGATCAAGAAAATCTTCATATTGGTCAATGTCAATTTTACCAGTATTTTGAAGCTGGCTTGATAGCTGTACTGCCATTGCTTGAAGTTGGGTATGAAGAGTATCAATTTTTTTCATTTCTTCATTCTCTCGGAACTCTTCTCCTATAAAAGAACAATACAAATTATTATAAAGAGGGAGCTTTGAGATGTTCTGAATAGAACTTCTACTTTTTTTAATAATCAAAACCCGATTTATTTCTCTAATAAAACGTATGTGATCAGATAACATCGCTTTAATCGTTGTCGCTAGCTCCTTTGATGTTTCTAGGTCTAAGTTTCTAATAATATGCTCAATCACAATACTGCTCCAACAAACAACTGCATCGACTAAAGTGTAGTTTATAAATCTAGCAATGAACAAAATAAACAAATGCAACCTGATAATTATATGGACTACTGTGCTTATATTGGTATTGCTTATACTCACTTTGCTAAAGCGTATAGCTACCTTGATACTAATAACGGTAAAGAACGAGTAATGAATCTTCTTAAAGATGTACGGGTTTATCAAAACGGTGGTGAGAATTCTGGTTACTCTGGGGTATCTAGTGGCTGTTTTACCGAAGCTTTTGATGCCAATTTAATAAAAGCAAACGGTCATCAATTAACTCGTAGTGAATTTCGAAGTGATTATCACAGCCTAGTTAACTAAATAAGTAACCAATCTTATTAGACAAGACGGCAGCTAGTTTGGAGACTTTTTTGCTTAACATTAGAAAATGTATTGCATACATTTTCTTCGTTAATGTCTTCAATGCGCTGTGAGCTCAAACGTTCAATGAGACGTCGAGACTAGCCGCTTTGGTGGCACAAGTGCCAGTCAAATTGAGGAACAATCAGAATTTATACGTCTCATGCAAGCTCACAGTATTATAAAGTATCCTTATATATGTTAGAATTTAGCAATATTATTATTTAAAATCATTCGGTGTATTTCATGTCTGAACACTCAATTTTCGACATTTGTGTTGAACCTATAGAACTTTATAAATTACTCAAAATAGCCAATATGGTTGGCGGTGGCGGCGAAGCTAAAACCATGATCAGTGAAGGTAATGTTTTAGTAAATAAAGAAGTTGTAGTTCAAAAGCGTAAAAAAATTCGAAACGGCGATATTATCGAATATAAAGGTAAAATTATTGAGATCGCTTATAATCCCAGCAAAAAATCGGCAGAGTTTATTAATACCGTCGTTTTAGCGAGTAAAAAAGAACAAAGGAAAAAAAGAGCTAAAAGTAAAGCGCGGGTTCTTTCATCAAAAACTGTTACTGAACCGTCGCGCGAACGCTAAAAGGCCATGCTTATAGAGCCTATTACCCTCTAAATGGTTCCGCAAAATTGTAGAACTTATCACAAGCCAAAAGTGAAATATTGTACTAACTAACTATATTTTTGCTTACTAAAAAGTCATGCCTTTGCGATTATGTGACGAGTGCTATGGTGGCAAAGCGGACTATTCATTGTGATAAATTCCCGTCTAAATTCACATCTAAATTAGGTCGGTTTTGTGGAAAAAGTGAGCATATCTCGAACGTGCGTATTTGAGACATTAGGATTGAAAAATTTTACCATATATTTTCTAATGGATTTCGAACCATGTTACTGAGAGGTTTTAGTAACACACATCCACCAGTACCATATCTCATTAACTATATGAAATTATGATAATTAGTTAGGATTTTCTTAACTTGAATCGAAGTATGAGTTACAATAAATTATTGTATTAATGGCTCTTTTTATGGCCTCTTGCGGTTATAAAGGTGATGGCGAGTATATAAAACATGGAACATGCCATTCGTAAACAAGGATAATCCTAGATGAAAAAAACGGTTTTTGCAGCAACTCTTGCTGCACTTTTTACTGCTAATGTAAAAGCAGATACGATTGGTTTATATCTGGGCGGCCAAATTTGGCAAAGTGAAGCAAGTGGTATTTTTGGTGAAAAAAATACACTAATTGACTTTAATTTAAAAAAAGAACAGCAAATTAACTACTTTGTTGCCGTTGAACACCCTTTTCCTTTGCTCCCTAATGTACGTATTTCAAGTACCACGCTTGATACCACAGGTAAAACTACTTTAACGCAAGAATTTAGTTTCGGTGATGAAACCTTTGCTATTGGTGACAATATTAATGCCAGTTTTAACGTCAGTTATATCGATTACACCTTGTATTATCAATTATTTAATAATGACTTATTTTCTTTTGATTTGGGTTTAACCGCTAGAGATTTTAATGGTGATGTCACGGTTACAGGGGCAACAATTGAAGAAAATACCCAACAAGGAGGCAATGGCTGGCATGAGTCATGTTTTAATGAAGAAGGAGAGTTGTATGGGGATTGCTCCCCGTTACCAACATCAAGTTCTGTTACTCCTACGGGTAAAATAAAAACCGACAAAATTGAACCTATGTTATATGTTGCCACCAAAATTAGCTTGCCGTTAACGGGACTAAGTGTATTTGGTCAAGGTGATTTTTTATTAATAGATGACCATACAATTACAGACTATCAAGTTGGCTTAAGTTACGATCAAGTTGGTGTAAGTTATAACCTATTTGATAGTATTATTGTGGATTTTAATTTGGCCTTAGGATATAGGGTCGTGAAAATGGAATTTGAAGATTTCGACAATTTATATAGCGATCTTGAATTCAAAGGTGCTTTTGTCGGCGTAACTGCACACTTTTAAAGGCTTAAGACTCCATAGTATTTTTGTGCCAATAAGTAAGTGCTGAAATACCGGAACATATAACAGTTGGCTTGGTTTCACTCTATGTTTTAGTAAATTACTAGCAGCACCTATGTGCCGTTATAGATACAAAATCTAATCTAAAACGTTGTTTGGCGCTTGTTAATTAATGTCTCAAATGCGGTACTACCACCCTTTGAATTATCCGGAGCATGCACCTCGAATATTCACTCCTTCAAGAAATATCCCAACGGGCTTTTAGTGCGCTTTGATCTTGCCTCAAAAATAGGGACAGTTAATTTAGCACTTTTACCCTTATTTCGAAGTTAACTGTATTCTATCAACTTCGACAATGAATACCGTAAAACCGATTGCCAGTCGGTTTCATGTGTGACATAATGTGCCACCATCAAATTACAAAGTAAAATAGTCCGAATGCAGCTAGGTGAATTAGAGAAACTGGTTTTACAATACCTTTGGAAACATAAAGAAGGCGATGCAAAGCAAGTATACTCCCACTTTGAAAAGACCCGTGGTGGTACGTTAAACACCATTCAAAGTACGTTAGACAGATTATTTAAAAAAGATCTACTGACTCGTGCTAAGCAAGGGTATGCCTACGTTTATAGCGCTAAGGTTGAGCGTGAAGCCTTGATTGCTCAGTTAATTGAGAATGTGACTAGCGACTTTGTTGGTAATAGTGAGCATAGTTTGGTTGCTGCGTTTTCTTCTGTGTCAGACAAAATGTCTGAACAGCAATTAGATGAACTTGAGGTTATGATTAATCAACAACGTGCTCAGCGTATTAAACAGGAAGGCTAATGATTGTTGGTCAGTGGGGAGTTATTTTAAACTTGTTTGCCATAGCGGTTATCACAGTGGGTATCTCAGTGCTGGCTATTTCCTTACTCATATCGTTAAGTCAAAAGAAAATCAGTTCATTTAACTTGAAGACAAGAAAGCCTATTCTTTGGTTTTTAGTTTCCTCTCCTTGGCTTTTAGGTTTAGCCACCAGTCTTCTTTTTTGGTTAACATTTACTACATCACTATCTAATAAATTGTACATCGGATTGAGCGCTACACCCTCTGCACTTTTACCACATTGGCACCATCCTGAATTATTTGAATTGACAAGCTGGCATGGCGTAAGTGTTGCTCTCTTTTTGGTATGGGCAATGTTTATCACTTATAAAAAAGCTTATCTTTTATTTGAAAACAAAAAAGTACAAGCTTCACTCAAGGTGTTTAGCGAGAAACAAAATAATGACTTCAGCCTTATTGAGTCATCAGCACCGAATGCCTTTACTTGTGGGTTTATACAACCTAAAAGTTACCTTACTACAGGCTTAATATCTCAACTAAATAAAGAAGAGTTAGCCATTGTTTTAGCACACGAGCAGGCGCATGTGAAAAGCTTTGATCCGTTAAAGAAGTGTTTATTTATGGTGTTAGCAGCCTTTTTCCCAGGTCGTATTGGTCAAACACTCAACAGTGTTATGTCTCAAACAATGGAACAGTTAGCTGATCAATCTGTTGTTGATGCTGGTCATCACAATGATGTCGTTGCTAGTACACTCGTTAAAGTTGCGCGGATTTCAATGCGCTTTCAGCCTAATACAACTCCTATTCTTAGTAGCTATTTTCATGTGGAAGCACTTGAAGAACGAGTAAAGATCTTACTTGACGACAAGCCTGCTACGGCTAACTTTCATTACTCAATGTTACTTGTGCCTTGCTTGCTTTTAGTCTTAGCAATGTTCTCTGTAGACAGTTTACACCACCTAATTGAAACCATCTTAAATCACTAGAGTTAACTAATGACCCGCATATTAAACTTAATTCCAAATAAAATGCTATTTAAAAAACCGACCGGCAATCGGTTTTTTGTGGTTGAATTACTACTGTTGACGGCAGTATCATTGTCTCCTTTGCTATCTAATGCTCAGGAAGTAAGTGCTCAGCAAATAAATCCTCAACAGATAAATACCCAGATACAAATATCAATGCAAAAAGCCATAGGTCTGAGTTTACAGAAGCATCCAGACCTTAAAGCATTTGTACACGATAAATTAGCGATGCAAGCTTATGAACAACAAGCAACTGTTGGAAGTATCCCTACTATCGGCTTAACAATAGAAGATGCACTAGGTACAGGAAGCCACTCAGGAATTAAAAGTGCTCAATCAACGATGAGTATTGCATGGGTGTTAGATAACGAGGTAGTGGAACAAAAAATTAATTTAGCTAAAAGTAAAAGTGTGCGGGTTGATATTGAAAGAGAGTCAAAAGCATTAGATATTGCCGCAGACACAGCAAAGCTTTTTGTAACAACGTTGATTCTAGAACAAAGACTAAAATTGGCTGAGCGCTCAGTTCAACAAGCTAGCAATGTTTACCAGCGGATAAAAAAACGCGTTGAAGCAAGTAAAACTACAAATGTAGATTTATTACTTGCTAAAAACGAGGTGATTGAACGAAAGCTGATTGTTGAAGACCTTACACATGAATTAGATGCAAGTCGTTATTTACTCTTTGCTCAATGGAATGCCGATGAGCAAACAGCAATTACAGGGGATTTGTTGCAACTTCCTAATATTCCGACATTTGATGAATTAACAACAAAGGTTACGTCAAACCCAGCTTTTAAGCTTTTTGCCAGCAATGCACGCATTGCCGAGTCAGAAATTTCGGCAGCACGTGTTCAGGTAAAACCTTTGTGGCAGTTTAATGCTGGAGTCAGACGATATGAAACCACAAATGACTTCGGCTTAGTCGCAGGAGTGTCGATTCCTTTTGGTGATGAGAATAGAAATAGTGGCACTATCAGAGCATTAAACGCCAAAATCACAGGTTATGATGTTCAGGCACAAGCCTTAGAAAAAAGGCTTATCAAACGAGTTTACACCTTATATCAAGAGTTAAACCATAGCCAACACGTTATATCGACATTAGCTAAGCGAAGCATTCCAACATTAGAGCAAGCAGTACAAGAAGCCAAAAAAGCCTATCAAGTTGGCAGCTTCAGCTATATGCAGTGGCAATCCATTCAACAAAAATTATTGAACACCCAAGAAAATTTGTTAGCAGCTTATTTAAGCCTGCACCTTAACAACATTGAAATAGAACGACTAACTGGTGGGACATTGTAATGCGTACAACTATTAGTAATTTAACCATCAATAGCAAAATTAAAAACAAAACACACTCGACAACTTTATCATTAAAAAATATGGTCACAAAAACAATGCTCATAAACACAATGAAATCTACATTGCTCAACTTTGCGTTATCTTCATTTATGGTGATAAGTGCGTTATCGCTTACTCTCTCTAACCAAGTCTTTGCGGCATCAGCGCCTCAAGCTGAAGAAGTTGAACCTGAAAAAGGCCCGCACCGTGGCAGAATGTTGCGAGAGGATGACTTTGCTATCGAGCTTTCAATTTTTGAAACGGGCGTACCACCAGAGTTTAGAATTTGGGCGACAGATAAAGGCCAAGCCATTAAGCCTGAGCAAATTGAGTTAAACGCAAAGTTGATACGTTTAGGTAATCAAGTAGATGATATTAACTTTTATGTTCAAGGTGACTTCTTACGTGGCGATATGGAAATCTATGAACCGCACTCATTTATTGTCTCAATTACTGCCAAATACAAAGGAAAGCAATATAAATGGCAATATGACAACTTTGAAGGTAGAACACAAATTGCTGATGATATAGCAAATGCTATGGAAATCACCACGGGTAAAGTAGGTAGTGCAAGTTTAACGCAAACCATGAAAGTCTACGGCACATTAACATTGCCAAATGACGCTATAAGAAATATCAGTGCTCGCTTTGAAGGTGAAATAAAAGCGGTTCACGTATCTTTAGGAGATACGGTGAAAAAAGGCCAAAAACTTCTTACCATTGAAAATAATGAAAGTCTTTTATCATATGACGTTAGGTCGCCTATCAATGGTGTAGTTACTAAACGCATTGCTCATAGTGGAGAACAAACCCAAAGTAGAAACTTATTAGAAATTACCAATCAAGAGATCTTAATTGCTGAATTAGCTGTTTTCCCAAAACAGTTAGGCAAAATAACCGATAACGCCAAAGTGACATTGAACATCAATGAATCTGAAGAGCAGATTCTGAGCCAAATTTATCAAATGGTGCCTCAAGTTCGTCAAGATCAAGCCAAATTAGTCAGAGCTAGAATCAATAATCTTGATGGAAGATATAGTGTTGGCACGTTTGTAAGTGCAGAAGTTGAAGTGGCAACATTCGATGTGCCAATGGCGGTTAAACGTAGCGGTTTACAAGGCTTCAGAGACTTTACCGTCGTCTACGCAAAAATTGGTGATGAGTATGAAGTTCGCATGTTGGAATTAGGTCGCATCGCAGGGGACTGGGTCGAAGTGCTTGGTGGCATATCTGTCGGTACAGAGTATGTGGTTGAAAATAGCTACATCATTAAAGCCGATATTGAAAAATCTGGCGCATCACACGATCACTAAGCCTTCACTCTAAAAGAGAAAAGAGAACAACATGTTAGAAAGACTAATACAATTTTCGATTCAAAGTCGAAGTATCATCATGGCGATGGTTTTGTTCGTTGCTGCGCTTGGTATTTGGAACTTTACTAAACTCCCTATTGACGCTGTACCTGATATTACCAATGTTCAGGTAATGATAAACACCGAAGCAGCAGGCTATACACCACTAGAAATAGAACAGCGTGTTACTTATCCCATTGAAACTGCGTTGTCTGGTATTCCTAATTTACAACATACCCGTTCAGTCTCTCGCTATGGTTTATCGCAAGTAACGGCCATATTTTCTGATGACACCGATGTTTATTTTGCTCGTCAATTAGTGAATGAACGTTTAACCGCAGCAAAATCTGAATTACCAAAAAATATTGAACCTCAGCTTGGGCCAATAGCCACAGGTTTAGGCGAGATCTTTATGTTCACCGTTGATGCTGAGCCAAAAGCAACCAATGATGATGGCAGTGATATCACGCCAATGGACTTGCGCACTGTTCATGACTGGATAATACGCCCTCAATTAATGCGCGTAGAAGGCGTTGTTGAAGTCAACCCCATTGGTGGCTTTGAGCAAGAAGTATTGATTGCCTTTCACCCTGAAAAACTATTGGCGTTTGGCTTAACGCAAGCTGACTTGGTCAGTGCTATTGAAGATAACAATGACAATGTTGGCGCTGGTTTTATTGAACATAATGGCGCTCAGTGGCTACTTCGTATACCTGGCCAGGTTGAAGCAGTTGATAGCTTTGGCAATATCCCTGTAAGTACTAAACAAGGCGCTTCTATTTTAGTCAAAGATGTTGCGACAATCTCCTTAGGTAAAGGCTTACGCACGGGTGCTGCTACACAAAATGGCCGAGAAGTTGTTATGAGTACGGTGTTTATGCTTATTGGTGAAAATAGCCGTAAGGTTGCTAAAGGGGTAGGTGAAAAACTTGAACAGGTAAAAGCCAGCTTACCCGCAGGTATCACTGTTACTGCTGTTTATGACAGAACTAAACTGGTTGATAAAACACTGGAAACCGTAAAGACCAACTTATTAGAAGGTGCTTTGCTGGTTATTGTTATTCTATTTGTATTACTCGGTAATGTCAGAGCGGCAATCATCACTGCTGCCGTTATCCCTGTCGCCATGTTAATGACGGTAACAGGTATGGTGCAAACACGGGTTAGTGCCAACTTAATGAGTTTAGGTGCATTAGATTTTGGTTTGCTTGTTGATGGCGCCATTATCATTGTGGAGAACTGCTTGAGAAGGCTTGGCATCGCAAGTGAAACCAATGGCAACTTATCAACCAAAGAAAGATTGGCTGTAGTCTTTGAAGCGACGCGTGAAGTGATTCGTCCGGCACTGTTTGGTGTTTTCATTATTACAGCCGTTTATTTACCTATTTTTGCTTTAACAGGTGTCGAGGGCAAGATGTTCCACCCAATGGCGATCACCGTTGTTATCGCACTGCTCAGTGCAATGTTATTATCAATTACATTTGTACCAGCAGCCATCGCGATATTGTTTAAAGGCAAGGTAAAAGAAAAGCAAAATCTTATTATGAATGGCGCTTTTTATCTTTATCAACCAGCGCTTAGATTAGCCTTAAAGGCACGCTGGTTTGTCGTCATCATAGCAACGTCATTGGTTGTATTTAGTGGCTATCAAGCTTCAAAGCTAGGCAGTGAATTTGTGCCCAACCTTGATGAAGGTGATATTGCTATGCATGCCTTGAGAATTCCAGGTACGTCTTTATCTCAAGCTGTGGCATTACAAGAGTCGCTTGAAAATGAAATTCAGAAAATGCCTGAAGTTGAGCGAGTTTTTGCCAAAATTGGTACGGCAAATGTCGCAACCGATGCTGTACCACCAAGCGTTGCCGATAACTTCATCATTCTTAAACCAAGAGAGTTATGGCCTGATCCTGCTAAACCAAAAGCGCAGTTTATCGAAGAGCTTGCCGCCATTGTTGAGCCTATTCCAGGTAACCGTTATGAGTTTTTACAACCTATTCAAATGCGATTTAATGAGTTATTGGCAGGTGTTAGAGCAGAGTTAGCCATCAAAGTATTTGGTGATAATTTTGAGTCATTAACTGCCTTAGGTGATGAAATTGATAAAGCTATTGCTAATGTTGAGGGTATTGCCGATGTTCAAGTTGAGCAGACAACAGGTTTACCAATGTTAAGCATCGAGCCTAATCGAGAAAAGCTTGCACAATATGGTTTAAGTTTAGCATCCTTACAGTCTCAGCTTGCTACCGCGTTAGGTGGTCAGGTTGCAGGTAAATTTTATCAAGGTGATAGACGCTCAGACATTGTGGTGCGCTTACCTGAAAACATTCGCCAAAATACAGATGGCTTAGCTTCTTTTCCTATTCAAATTAATCAGGAAAGCTATATTCCTCTTGAAGAAGTGGCTGTTCTAGTGCTTGTACAAGGTGCCAACCAAGTAAACCGAGAAAATGGAAAACGCCGCGTAGTGGTAACTGCCAATGTTCGTGGAAGGGACTTAGGTAGCTTTGTTGCAGATATAAAAACTGCGATTAACAGTTCGGTAGAAATTCCTTCAGGCTATTGGATTGAATACGGTGGTACTTACCAAAAACTTGAATCAGCTAGTAAGCGATTATCTCTTGTTGTGCCACTAACTTTAGTGATGATTATTGGATTATTACTATTGGCGCTAGGCTCTTTTAAAGACTCGATGATCATATTTACCGGTGTGCCATTAGCGCTATCGGGTGGTGTTTTCGCTTTATTGTTAAGGGACATTCCTTTTTCAATTTCGGCCGCTGTTGGGTTTATCGCTTTATCTGGTATTGCCATTTTAAACGGGCTAGTCATGGTGTCGTTTATTCGAGAGCTTCGTCGTGAAGGTGTTTCTTTAGATACCGCCATTATAGATGGTGCGTTAACTAGGCTTAGACCTGTTATTACTACTGCATTGGTTGCTTCATTAGGCTTTGTTCCTATGGCACTCAATACAGGCATTGGCTCAGAAGTACAACGTCCATTGGCGACCGTAGTTATTGGCGGAGTAATTTCATCGACACTACTAACGTTATTTGTATTGCCTGCGCTATATCGACTTTTACACAATCACAAAGAAACTTTCACTAAGAAAGAGCAATCAAAGGAAACTGTTAATGTTTAACTCTTTTCATCGCTATGGCGCATTAAGCTTTATCGCGTTAATCGCCATATTGCTACCCTTAGACGTTTTTGCTCACGGTGTTGATGAAAGCACCCGTAATTTTTTGCAAAATAATACTGGCGTACAAATCATTCCATTTTTGTATATTGGCGCAAAACACATGGTGACGGGGTATGATCATTTATTATTCCTTGTTGGTGTTTTATTTTTCTTATACAAAAGCCGTGACGTTTTACTGTATGTCAGCATGTTTACCTTAGGGCACAGCGTAACTTTGTTATTTGGTGTTATTAGCGACATTCAAGTAAATGCCTACTTGATCGATGCCATCATTGGGCTTTCTGTTGTCTACAAGGGGTTCGATAACTTAGGTGGTTTTAAGAATACCATTGGTTTTACACCGAACCCCAAAGCTACGGTACTCATTTTTGGTCTTTTTCATGGCTTTGGTTTAGCCACTAAACTGCAAGAGTTCCAGCTACCTACTGACGGCTTAATTGCCAATTTAATCGCCTTTAATGTTGGCGTGGAATTGGGCCAATTTAGTGCTCTTGCGTTTATCCTATTGCTGATAAATTTTTGGCGAAAGCACGCGAGCTTTAACCGCTTTGCCACCAACACCAATTGTCTATTAATGAGTGCTGGCTTTATGTTGATTGGTTTTCAATTAACAGGTTACTTCATCAGCTAAGAAAACATATTAAACCGATTAAATAACGAAACGAAAAAATTAACAAAAGAGATGAGCATGCAAAAAACTAATATACAAACTACTGCTACCCAGCAAACTAATAACCAGCAAGTAATACTGACCAACAGCAAATTAGTTAAATACACTTTATTTAGTGTTGTCTTTGCCGCAATCACATTAGTAACTGTGATATTGCCAGCAGAGTATAACATTGACCTAACGGGCGCAGGCAATGCGCTTGGTTTAACCGTATTTAATAATACCAGCAGTAACAATGCCACAGCTGCTACTACTGATACTGCAACGGAAAACACTAAAGGTGCCACTGAAACTATTGAGGTGCTTGTGCCTGCGGGTAGGGGCGTTGAATACAAGTTCATAATGGAGCAATACCAGAAACTGACTTATGAGTGGATAACAGATGGCCCCGCGTTATATTTCGACTTACATGGTGAACCCAAAGGTGATACCACAGGCTATTTTGAAAGCTATACCATTACCACGTCAGATGAAGTAAAAGGCAGCTTTATTGCCCCCTTCGCAGGCTCACATGGTTGGTACTGGAAAAACACTTCTGATGCTCCGATAAAGGTGCAGTTGATAGTAAATGGTGAATATATTGAGCACGGCCTAAAGTAAGCACCTTTTAAACACAGTATTAATTTATATAAGTAAGTGGAGTAACAAATGAAGAATTTAATGGTAATGCTATTTATCACCTTGATGTTAAATATGGGAACAGCATTAGCGCATGGTGATCATGGAAAAATAAGTGCTAAGCAAGCAGTTCAAGTGGCACTTAAGGCAGCTAAAAATCTCACTTTCAAAGACTTTGGTTTCAACGTTGGCAAATTAGATGAAAGCTGGAAAAGTTTAACGACAGAGGACTTTAAATTATATGCGGCACAAGCAAACCGCTACATAATCAGTGCCTCGAATAAGACTGATAATAAAACGATTTACTTCTTAATGACGATGAGTGGTGAGGTGCTTAAAGTAAATCAAGAAGCTAAGTTTTAAAGTGTGAATCTTAGCTATCATAAACTTGATTAGTGCATGATGTTTGAGTTTCAATTAAAAGGGCGAATCAGAATTGGTTTGCCCTTATTTGCAAATCTGAAATTAATACACTTACTTTCGTATTGAATATTCTGCGGTGCTTTCTGGATGAAAGTTTAATAGTAGTAATGCTCAAGTTCATCTGATTATTTAAAAAGGTTATTGACCACTCTGGTGGCGCAGGAGGCAATTAGGATGGAGAGCAATCAGGGGTGATTCGTCTATAAGCCTTGAGTTCAAATAGTGAACAGCAAGTAACAGACATTGACTCCTACCTAAGTAGCAACGATATAAATACCTACCTCCAACATTTACTATAAATACTCTAGATTTTATTGTTGACCTGTCTATTACTTTATAGTTTATAGTTTATAGTTCTTAACTATCAATAGAACATAAGGTTCGTCATTATGTATAAAATTTCGGAACTTGCAGAGAAAGTAGGCTTATCAAGAACTGCATTACTTTATTATGAAAAGTTAAAGCTTATCACTGGGCGTAGGCTTGAAAATGGTTATCGAGTATACAGCGAACTGGATCTACAACGTGTCCGCTTGATTCAGCAACTTCACTTAGGCGGTTTGACCTTAAAAGAATGCAAAGTGTGCCTTGAATCAAAAATTGATAAAGCGCTTGTTAAACAGCGCTTAAAAGCACTGGATGAAGAGATAAAGCAAAAGCAGAAATCACGAATTTTACTTGCTGCTATTGTCGGAGAGGGTGATCTAAAGTCATGGCATGAACGCTTAGATAAGCTCGCTCCAGATGCCCACCTGGAATGGTTAAAAACTCAAGGCTTTAGTGATAAAGAAACTTTGCAATTAAAATGGTTATCAAAAGATATGAATGATCACGATGTGTATATGCAAGATTTTATGAAAGTTTTTCAAGATCTAGAACGTTGGGGACCTGGCAGTGAGGATGATACTAAACATGCACTGTCATTAATTCCAAAGTCCCCTAGTAGTATCTTAGAAATTGGCTGCGGCAAAGGATTAGCAACCAATGTGTTAGCTGAGTGTAGCCAAGCACAAATTACCGCTATAGATAATGAGCAGCCAGTGCTTGATCGATTAACAAAAAGGTTTGAAGAACAAGGGCTATTAGCTCGGTTAGACGCATGTTGTACCAATATGGCTGAATTACCTTTCTCAAATGAGAGCTTTGATCTTATTTGGTCTGAAGGTAGTGCTTATATCATAGGTATAGAGAAAGCTTTAATGCTATGGAAACCTATCATTAAAAAGCAAGGCTATTTAATGATGAGTGATTTGGTTTGGAAAACAAACTCACCAAGTGAACAGTCAATTGAATTTTGGAGTCATGAATACCCCGACATTCAATCAGTTCAAACAAGAGTTAAACAAATAGAAAAGGCTGGTTATCAAGTTATTGCAAATTTCTCTCAAAGCAAAGGAGCATGGTTAAATTATTATGACCCTTTGCGCGAACGCTTAAGTGAACTTGAGTCTGAAATGGCTAATTCTACAGCATTTAAAGATATGAAAAATGAAGTAAATATTTGTACTGAGTTTTCCGAGGAATTCGGTTATCACATGTTTATTTTAGCAAAGATGTAATTATCTTAGGCCGATTTTAACTTAATCATTACGAGCTAAGTTATCTTGAGGTAACAAGAAAGGAGGAAGAAAAATATAAAACAATCAATTTTTTGATCTTTTTGGGATACGAAAGCTGGTTTTAATGATAAAACTATTTTCTCACTCTTGGTTAAAGCAATTAAGTTAACCTATAATCATGTGAACAATCACAAAAACAACATATTGAAGGCGAAGGAGTAGGCGTTGATTATAAAGTTAATTTTACTTTTTTTGATGGTATTTATGCCTAATTCATATGGCGTAGAGACTTGGAAAGTAGCGTCATTAAAATGGGGGCCTTATGCTGATTCAGAGATAGTTAATCAGGGAAGTTCGATTCAGAAATTAAGAAAATTGTTAAAAAAAGAAGACATCACCCTTATTGTTGAATTTTTACCTTGGATTAGAGCCAAGCGACTGGTGGAAACTAACAGTGAATATGTTGGGATTTTTCCTGCGTGGCCTGAGGATGTTTTTGATGGCGCTATAATTTCTCCGGCAGTTGACTGGTCAGAAATTGGTATTGTAAAGCTTTCAGAGCAAGTAGTGAATTTTGAAAATATTGATGAACTATTTGAAAAATATTCAGTTGGAATTGTTCGTACTTATACATACCCAAAAGCAATCGATGAAGCAATAAAAAAATATCCACATCATGTGGAAGGCGCGCCGAATGAATTATCATTGCTGAACAAACTTGCAGTAGGTCGAGGAGATGTTGTCATTACTGATCCACAAGTAATACAATATTTGGCTAAAAAAGAAGGCATTTTTAATATAGAAACAGTGAAGATTGTGATGAAAAAAGAATTGGTTTTGGCTTTTAGGGATGATGAAGAAAATAGGATACGTTTAAAGTTATTGGCAAAACTAATTAAAGATAGTGAAATCAATTAACCTTGGAAATTCAGTAAATTCTAACTTTGCTGAAACGTTTCCAAGCATCACTCCAGATGGTAAATGTTTATTTTTTGGCCGATATAATGAAGAAGGTAGATTATCTAATTTTTATTGGGTGAGCACAGAAGTTATTGATAGCCTAAGACACAAAATTGTGATGCATTAATAATTGAATATGAGTGTATGCACCGAAGAAGGCACGCTAATTCAAACAAATGAATCTATTGGAATTGCCTTAGTTAATTAAAAGTTTCAATATATGGAATTATTTACAGGGTCAATTATTTTTTTCACGTAAAGCCTTTTCCCAATGCACTGGTTCACCTCCTAGCAAATGAAAATGCAAATGAGCAACTGTTTGACCGCCATTATGTCCGCTATTTGTCATCAGACTAAAGCCATCTTTTGTTAAGCCCATCGCCTTGGCAATTTTTCCCATTGATTTTACTATAGCTATAATCTCTTGATCAGTTGCCGTACTTGAAAAGTCAATTAATGAACGGTATTGTCCTTTTGGAATAATTAGTACATGTACTGGTTTGATCGGATGAATATCTTCAAAAGCTAAAACATATTCATTTTCGAAAACAATATTCGCCGGAAGTTTTCCCTGCAATATTTTAGCAAAAGTATTATTGTCATCGTATTCTCCTATACCAGAGACTGTTTCACTACCTGCTAGGCTTCCACGAGCAAACATCAGCAATAAAAAAGTAAAAAATAGTTTATTTATCATTATGGTAAGTCGTATAGTTGTTAAGTTATGCATTATGATGAACAATTTTTCAAATGAAAGGAAGTGGTAAATGAGTCAAATGAATATTTCTCGTAGAACAATACTTAAAGGAACTTTACTTACCGCGGTGACAATACCATATGGCGGCCTAGCTATGGCTAATTTATCGCAGGGCGTTAGCGAAAAAAATATTATTGCTCCTTCATTGAAAAAAGGTGACACCATAGGTTTTTTTTCTCCTTCCACACCAGCAACGAGTTTTGCATTTAAACGTTTTGAACGAGCAAAGGAATTTTTAATGAAAAAAGGCTATAAACTGCAAGCTGGAAGTTTAACGGGTAGCTCAGATCATTATCGTTCAGGAACCATAAAGCAGCGTGCTGAAGAATTAAATATGTTAATTAGAGATCCTAAAGTACGGTGCATTATGGCAACAATGGGGGGGATGGTTTCAAACTCTATGTTGCCTTATATCGATTATGAGGCCTTAAAAAAAGATCCTAAAATAATAATTGGTTATTCCGATGTTACTGCCTTATTGTTTGGTATTTACGCGCAAACAGGAATTACTACTTACTATGGCCCCGCACTTGTATCATCATTTGGTGAGATAGGATATTTTTTAGAAAAAACCTATCAATACTTTCACGATATTGTTGAGCAACCTGAACTACCTTACACAATTAAAAACCCAGATTTTTGGACTGAAGAGTATGTTGACTGGCAGGAACAAATAGAAGAAAAAACAAAAATACCCAATAAGTTAATAACACTTAATGCGGGTAGAGTAACGGGTAGGCTGATCGCCGGAAACTTAGATACCTTTGCAGGTATTTTTGCAAGCCCTTACATGCCTGCTATAAATCATGGTGATATATTACTAATCGAAGATAGCTTTAAAAATGCGGCAACAGTAGAGCGTTCATTTTCCCATTTGAAAATAAGCGGCATATTTGAGCGTATTGGCGGATTAATTCTGGGGAAACATGAAAAGTTCGACGACCAAGGAACGGGGAGAAAATCGTATCAAATATTGATGGAGGTAATGGGTGAGCCAAATATACCAATTTTGGCAGAATATGATTGTTGTCATACCCATCCTATGATTACTTTACCTATTGGTTCTATTGCAACCTTAGATACGAAGAAACAAGATATTACGATAGAGTCTTTTTCTTAAAATGAAAGGTGTCCAAGTTATTAGGACAAAACCAGAAAGCGGAACAATCACTAATTCGCATTTATGATTGTTACCTGAAGTCTATTTGCAAATAGTATATTTTCATCTGCGACCGTAACATAATTAAGGTGTTCGGGTTGTTTGTCTCATTACGTCTCGTTATCGTCTTTAGAACCCGACAAAGACCAACCTAGCGCCATAAGACTTTTATCATCAACTATGTAATACTTGAATTCTATCTCTCACCAATAAAAGTCAATAGATGAAATGAAAATCAAAAGGGGAATTAAAGCAATCCGATTTTTTATATTTGGTTTTCTAATCCAACTTCATCTTCAAAATACGCAAGCACAAGAATTCATTATAGGTGTAGAAGATATCGCTTATTACCCTTTGTTTGACTTCAATTCAAATCGTAAAACTCATACTACAGAGCTATTAGATAAATTTGCTGCCTCGAAAGGGTATAAGTTTATCTATTTACCCTTGCCAATTAAACGCTTCGACAAATGGCTGTTCGAAGAAAGAATTGATTTTAAATATCCTGATAATTCTCGCTGGTATCCCGACCCTTCTTTAAGAGAGAAGTTTACATTTAGTCGTTCAACAATAAAACTCATTGCAGGAACCACTGTATTAAAATCATTTCTCAAAAAAAACAAATCTGAATTTAAGTCTCTCGGAACTTTATTAGGTTTCTACCCTACAAATTGGATCGAGCAAATTAAAAATGGTCAAGTTGAGTTATTAGAGGATTCTTCAACGAAAATATTGGTTCAACAGCTTATTAATGGGTACGTTGATGGTATTAATATAGAGCCAAGCGTTATCCAACACTATCTCAGAGAGCTTGGTAAATTAAGTGAAATTGCTATTTTGGATAAAAGATATAAATACGATGTTTATGACTTTCACTTTTCAACAATAAAACACCCTGAAATTATTAAAGAATTTGATACATTCTTAAACAGTAATAATATATTTCTTGAGGAACTCAATGCTAAATACAATATCATTGACCATGAACCTTATTTGAAATCTCCGCTCTTTTAATCATTAATGACTAGCAAACTGAATGCTCAATTAACAGATTTGTATCGTAAGTTATGAAAAAAACCATGTTTCCTTTCAAATCAAAGTTCCCCTACGTAAAGATGGTTTTATTTTTTTCACAATTCTCGAGTCATGCTACTGAGGCGTTTCCATAAAAAGCGTTAAATACATCTATTAAGCTGATTACCGCCGCCAGAAAAAAATCAGCTAAAATTCATAATGACGTCATGTAATATAGAGTCGACTTGTTTAAATTGATGTCATGTTCAATCACATTTAAGCGAAGTCAAATAATACGTTGATTTCAAAATAAGGAAAAAATCATGAAATCTATTTACCCTTCAATACCTCTGTTACTTTCTCTGTTGATAATGAGTAGCGGATCTGAAGCTAAATCGAATTCCTATAGAATTGCTTATTCAGCAGATGAAACTGGTCATGTAGAAATTCATCAACGAAATGCTGATGGTAAATCAACTATTAAGAGTACAAATGAAATAGGTGGCTATATCGCTTTGTCTCCTGACGGAAAACACTTTGCTTTTTATGCAAAATATGATGAACGAAAAACATGGTCTATTCATACAATGAAAAGGGATGGGTCGGATAGGAAACGATTAACTCATGAAAAAAACAAATGGGATAATTCACCAACATGGTCACCTGATGGAAGAAAAATTGCTTTTTCAAGAGAATATAAAGATACGGACAAAGTTTGGCAGCAAGAAATTTGGATTATGAATTCAGATGGTAGTGAACTGACTCAAATAAAATCACTAAAAGGTGGTGGTCCTTATTTTACACCAGAGGGTAGAATAGCCTTTCACTCGGAATTCGAAGATAAAAAAAGTGAAATAAGCATTGCAGATGTTGATGGTAATAACATAATTCAGTTGACAGAGAATGATGCTGAAGAGTGGCATCCAGAGGTTTCACCAGATGGTAAACATATTGCCTTTATGTCTGATAGAGATGGAAACTCTGAAATTTATGTGATGAACATAGATGGTTCAAATCAAAAACGATTAACAAATAATGATGTTGATGATTGGTATCCATCATGGTCACCTGATGGGGAGCAACTCATTTTTTCATCAGAGACGGACGGCATAAGAAATATTTATATGATGAACAAGGATGGTTCTTCAGTAAATAAAATTATAAAGAATGGTTCACAAGCTGCGTGGTTAAAAATACATAAAGAAGAAGAGTATTAAGTCAAAAATAGGGTAAAACTAAACTACAGCCCTTTGAGTTTCACTTTGACAATTCAATATTTTAAAAACACCTTGACGTCAGGTTGGTGCGCTTTGCTGTCGTTATCTACTAGTTCCTCTTTAGGTCAAATGATTTCCAAAAGCGGTCATTAGCTTTTGCAAAACCATAAGTGCATATTTAGGGTAATGTTATCGAAAATTCTGGTCGTTTTTTAGGCCGGTGCAAGCTCATAGTCGACTGTTGTGGATTAGTGAATATGTTTTTTAAAGGAGAGTCTTAAGGAAAATATAAACTACTTACCCTTTAAGTTAACATATAGTGGTAAGCACAAAACGTCATTACTCTTTAGAAAAGAGATAAATGTTTCCTTCTATATTTTCTTTAATTGCCGTTGTCATTTCGTCTTTTGCGTTGATATCGTAACTCCAGATAAATTTGCCTGTTTTCATGAGTACTATGCTGGGTTTTTGTGTTGAGTATTGCCAAATATAATCTCTGTTTTTATGGCGTGATTTCCAATAAATATGTTTATTAATAATACGAACATCACTGATGTTTTTTCGTTGTTTTAGATTAAGTGAAATGCGCTTATCCATGCCTTGTTCATTGAGTAACTCTCCATTTACCGAGTACAGGCTGTCTTCTTTAAATAGCCACCAAGTTTGTGAATTGTATTGATAATGGACAAAGTTTGCATTGAGTATAAATTCCGCGGACCTTTCACCAGTAAAATGATAATACCGTAAAAATTTACCATCAAAACTATAGACTTTTTTATTCGATAGCCAGCCAAAACTTGTTGGTAGTATGTTTGTGGATAGTGGAAACGTTTGCACTAATCCTTGGCGATTATAGATGTACGCGCTGTTATCTCGGTTGGTTAAAATTAACTGTAAATCAGGGCTCCATTGCACGAACTTGACCGTATCATAATTATCAAAATGAGATAATTGTTGCACTTTTTCGTTTTGGTAAAGGTAAATCTGGCAAAAGCCATCACGCCTTGACATGAAAGCGGTTTCGCCAAGAATATTGCTTACGGGTAGGTAGTCTAATGTAGTGCTGGAAAATATAGGCAAATCGTTTTTATCTTTAATATTAACTTGCCAGTTCTCAGCTGTTGCGTAAATATCTCCGTCAGTTGAAGTTGCAATAGATGAAAATATTCCTTGTGCGGTTTTTATGATTGGCTGAATGTTACCATCAACGCCAACGCTTTTTAATCCTGTATGTTTTGACTTGTCATTGATAATTAAACGTTGGCTTTTTTTGTCAAAAGCAGCAAATTTAACGGGGTGTTGCCATTTCAGATTTGTATTGCCATTACTATCAATTAATCGACTGTTGTAGTTGCCATCAATGACCACATAATAAAGTTCATCTTGCCATGCTTTTACTGCTGTTTTAAGATATTCATCTTTATTTAATAGTAAAGGTATTTGAATAAATTTATCGGTATCAATATTGTATTGATAAGGTGCTGATATGCCATTTTGTCTAAATAATGCAACAACTTGATTGGTATTTAGCCAAATAATACGTTCAAGATAATCACAGCTTTTTTTCGATGATAATGTCAGCTCTTCTGTTATCACATTCAGTACAGACAATTGGCAGTAATCACCATCAAATTGCCAAAAAGCTATTTGATTGCCGCTGTCGGACCATGCAGGATAAAACAACCGATTTTTGCTAGTAAATATTATCTTAGTATTTTGATTATCGTTTGTAAGCTTAAGTTGATGCTCGTCTTTAATATATAAATAGCTTCCATTTTCCGGATGAGGTGTTGGCCAACTTTCAAGCCCAAGATCTGTCGTTAATTCTTTGCTTATATAGGTCGTTTCATTTGTGGAAGGCTGTTTTGTTGAATAGTATGCAATAGCACTAAATGTTGCTAATAGCACAATTAGCCAAGTTGAAAGTTTAAAGTGACGCTTAGTTGATAGCTCTTTTACAATGCTTTGTTTTCTCGTATTTTCTTCTTCAAGTTCAGCAATAAATTGATAGCCTTTTTTAGGAAAGGTTCTAATGATACTCGATTGCTTTGGTGGATCTGCTAGCTTTTTTCTTAATTTTGTCAAAATTTGGTAAACACTGTTTTCTTCAACGACGGTGTTTGGCCATAGAGCCTCATTTAGTTGTGCTTTTGATAATACCTGTTTTCTATTCTCAATGAGTAGGCGTAACAGTGCAGCAAGTTGAGGTTCCAACTTTTGAGCATTAGGTTGTGAATCGTGTTTGATAGTGTCCTGATTACAATCAAACTCCCAACCTGAAAAGTAATATTTTTTATTTGACACAAATAGGAAACTGGCTTTTCAAAAAATTAAAACGAAAATACGCTAATTAGAAGGGAAGTCAACAATATTCAGACTCAGAAAGTGTTTTTCAGAAATTCTTCAGAAAAAAATAGTGTAAATAGTGCTTAAATGCTCTTTTTTATATGCAATGTGAAAAGTGTAATTATGCAAATTATAGGTTTTGTTTGGGAGAATGTTGAGTGAATACTTATCAAAAAATTGTCTTTGTAATAAGTTTATTTACTGTGTCAGTTTTTACTTATGCTGATGACAACAGGTCATTCGTGATAAATAAAGTTATTCAGGCTTACGGGGGAGACAATTTAGTTAATGTTAAAAATTTGACCATTGAGGAGATCTATAAAAGTGCAATGATAGGGCAAAGTGAAACGCCAGAAACATTGAACTTAAGAAGGGTAACACAGACGAGTACTCTAGATTTTGCTGGAAATTCTGCGGAGGTCAGGCAAAAAATTGCTCAGCGAGAAATAGATTTCTATTTCCGCAAAATATATAAAAATGGCTTATCTTATAATATCAATCTAGTCAGCAATAGCTACGCGGAGCCGCTAGCTGCTAATAGGTTTCAAGTTACTGGTTATACTATGCTGTTAAATGATATTGGTTTAGCTCGGCTGTTAGTGGAAAATAAAGCTAATATAATTCATCATAAAAATGCCAAATTTGCCAATGTTTATTTCGAACATTTAGAGCTCAAGTTAGCTAATGATTCCAATATACAGCTATATGTTGATAAGCGAACATGGCTTATTAAACACAGTTTTCGCCAGCATAGAACCTTTGGTCAGATTCGCAGTGATTTTTTTCAACACCAACAATCATCTGGTCTAACTTACGCTAATGAAACTGAAGTTTTTTATGGTAAAGCATTAGCTTTAGTTACCTTAAAGAGAAAAATTTTAGTTAACCAAGAGTTACCAGAGGATTTCGCACAAACAAAGATGCACCATCAGCATAGTCCGCATTTGTATTCAAAAGACATGATAGTACGAAGTATTGCAAAAAATACTTATTTGGTAGGGAAAGGAGCGGTGCATTCTATATTTTATATTGATGGCGATAATGTTTATGGTGCGGAATCATACGCGGGAGTCATGGCGAGGTTTAATGCTTTAGAAGAATATTTGAGTAAAAAATTAACACTAAAGTCACTAGTGGTTACTCATCATCATAGTGATCATATTAGTGGCATAAATGAACTTGCAGAATCAGATACAAATATAATCACAGTGAAAGAGCATTTACCCGTTTTACAAGAGAGTATTAAAAGCACTTTGCCTGTATCGCGTTTCACGTTAATTGAACAGTCTGCAAACTTTGCCAATGGAAAAATACAGGTATTTGATATTGCTACTGCACATTCATCCCATAACCTTGTTTTTTATGTTCCATCAGAACAACTGCTGTTTGTAGCTGATCATTATCGAGCAAGTTATCTGGATGAGAAAATTATTGGCTTTACTGATCTAGTTAATTTCCGTAATGCTATTGATAACTTACCTATTAAAATAAAAACATTCGCCAGTGTTCACGGAATTAACTTGCTTGATTACAAAACTCTTATTGAGGCAACCGATAACAATCAAGTATTCAATTGTCAAAAATACGCAAGCTTATGCGATTAATTCTGTTTAGGTAGAGGAAATAAAATGAAATATATCATTAGCTTTTTACTGGTAATTTGCTGTAATTCGCAAGTATATGGAAAAGAAGAAACTGATGTGGTGCTTATTACTCAAGCGGTCAAAAATTATATTATTGCCCAGCATGAAACAAATGAAACCCCAATGGATAAAGCTTTGCATGAAAAACTAGCGAAACGAACATTTTGGAAAAATAGCCAAGGCAGTGAATTTATAATGGAAACAAGTCGTCAGACAATGCTGAAGGTAGCTAAAAATTATAATGAAAACGGTACTCAGTTTCCAAAGTCACCACGAATAGATATTGAGGTTTTCGATATTGATCAACGTGTCGCGTCAGTCAAATTAACAGCTGATGATTGGATTGATTATATGCATCTCATTAAAACAGAAAAGGGCCAGTGGAAAATTCTTAACGTACTTTGGCAATACCACAATGTTAATAAACACATCAGTAAATAGAGAGTAATAAATGAGAATGTTGAAAAAAATAGCAATAGGGTTAATTGCAGTAAGCTGCTTTGTCGTTATGCCGACACACGCTGAACTGAAGAAAAAAAGCTCTTGTTTTGAGGGGGTAGTATTTTCACCGAGTTTTATCGCGCTTGAAACATCGTTCAATAGTGATTTGCAGCTGTGGTATAAAAAAGTATTCCAATTGGATACGGTGAAGGAGTTTACCTTTCCTGATGGAAAAACCAAAGGCTCCTTAATGAAGCGAGGTGACTTTATCGTTGAGGTCTTCAATAAAAGCTCTTTGGAAGCTAATCAACAAGAAAAAGGCCTAGGAGTAATGAAGTTTGGCTTTTTTGTAAAAACCGATTTAGATAACTTAAAGAGCTGCTTGATTAGCCAGAATATTAATGCCAAACGTATTTTTAACGATAAAAACTTAAAGGCAAGACTACTGCTTATCGAGGATCCTGAAGGTAATCACTTTGAAGTTATTGCCAAAAACAACTAATTTTCATTTGCTGAAACCTGACGGTCGCAATTTATTAAAAGTATTATGTACATCTAAGAAGCTGTTAGTTGACAAGAAGGTTTTAAGTATAAAAGTAGGTTAGTCACATTAGTTTTAGAGAGTAAAGTTGATGATATAGAAGAAATCAATACCTTTTGTGAGCAAGCTTTGGAGTTGAAGTGTTCGATCGAATGAAGAATGATCTTCTAAATAGTTACAGCTAAATAAACAAAGGCCTATGTCCGCTATCTAAGAAGACATTAAACTTTTTTATTCGTTATGACAACAATGCGCACTTTGTTAGCCTTTCACACTAGTTAACAATTTCCGAGTTAATTAATTATGCCAATCGTCGCTATTAGTAGTCACAGACCTCTTAATTTACTTTTATTGTTTAAAGAAGAAGGTTGTTCCGTATTACTGCTTAATCGGGGATAGTTGATATTAAGTAGAAAGTTTTATTTAATGGTGACTATGAGTAATACATTAAGCAGCCATTAAATAAGACTCTCGCCTTAGGTTTTTAGCTTTACGCTGATACGAACCTTTGCCTTTTTTGGCTTTTACCACCTGCATCTTATAAAGCTTTGATGTAACTAAAGCCGCTAAAAAATTATCTTTAATTTTTCCTCGACCTAGATCTGTTTCACTCATACCAGCTTTCGCCAATAGTTTTTTCTGCTTACTCATAATTTTTCCTTTAAAGTTATTTATTAGTTACGCTAAAACAACGTATGTTTATTATACAACTTAATGCATAGTAAAAACTATAAGCTTATTTAAGATAAATGGTCGGTGGCACTTATTTTATATCGTTTGGCGATACTGATTTATTCAGGTTTGCCTAATCAACTGTTTTATATCACTATAAAATTAGTTCGCACCTCCTTATGTGAGATAAAAACTAACGGTCACTAAAGGTTTAATAGTGAAGTAAATTTTGAGTAAATTTAGCTAATATATTTAGATCGTTTTGCCGGATCACTTGTCGTTAGATAAGCCAAGGCTAACGTCTATTCGTATCTAAGTGAACATAAACGTGTCTAATTTTGAGGACTAGTTTAGGTCAGCAGTGTGGTAATAGTGATCGTGCCTTGATAGTGCGCAATCCGGACGTTAGTTCTTTAATTTTTGCCATATGCTTTCTAATGTGTAGTCATTTTGAGTTCAGTTATTTGCAATAAAATTTTACATTTAACATTTTGAATATATTGATTTTATATCGTATGGTTTGGCTCATAAAAGGTAAAAACTAATCATTGTTTTTAACCAACTATTATTTCCCTCTTTACTGAGTGTTATGCTCGAGGAACTATGATCATGAAACAATATTTGAAAATATTCTTTGTAACATTTTTATGTGTATCAATTTTTGGTTGCGCCAGATCTACTACACAAGAAAAGGTTTCTTGGGATAAAGCTTATAATAGCTCAACAAAAGAGAGATTCATTCCCGTTGAACTTTTTACTGGAGGAGAATGGGATGGGAAACATGAATTAATACTAAAAGAGGTTTCTACTACCGCCTGCGCCTCTGTCAGTGGGAGGGAAAGACCATGCGACAATATTTACGTTACGGGTCCTTTCAAAACAGAAATAAATAACACTAAAATTGAATGGGCTGGCGAGGAAGTTTCTTACTATCGAAGAACATTTAGTATCCGTGGAGGGGAGGTTGAATCTTTTTTTACAATTAATAATTCAAAAGATGGACTGGTTAGAATTTATGACAAGCGAAAACAGTGGGGTGCCAGAACGTATAATGGATTAGGGAGCAAATTTCCACTTGGTTACTGGAAGCAAGGTGAAGTGCGCAGTTATAACTCACGCAGACCAACAAGAATCGAAATAATAGAACTTGATGGACCGAATCATTGCCTTACTTTTCGATGGGTAATTGGACTCGGTAAAAAAAGAAATCAAGATAATAATTACACTTTTTGTCCTAATCGTGGCTTCACAAATATTAGTCACAATAATAGTATCGAACACGTTGGTTCTACACTGCCAGCAAAAGTCGTTAGCTTAGATCACCAGCAAGCGACGGTTAACAATGGCGTTATCAAGGGGAACATCCCAATTCTTGACACGCAATTCGGAAACGTGTGGACTAACATACATCAAGACACTTTAAAGCAAGCGGGTATTAAACTTGGCGATACCCTGTGTGTTCTTGTCAAGGAAGGCAATATCACTAAACTCGATACTAAACTGCCTTATCTCGTATCATTTGGTAAAGCTGCTGTTGGTGAGCCTCTTGTTTATGTTAACAGCCAGTCAAAGGTATCGTTTGCCCTTAATCAAGGAGATTTTTCGGCGAAACATCATATTGCCTCTGGTGCTCAATGGAGTGCGCAACTAAAACAATGTAATTAAGAAAAAATGGCGCTGTCTTTTGCGGCTGCGCCATCACCTGCTAGCGGTATAAATATAATATGAAAGATCAAATTAATATTGTTTTTATATCATCGCTTGCTGGATATGAAAGGTCAAAAGAGTCAAGTCGTTTGATCACGTAAAACTATGCTAAAAGATAAAAAACACTAGCGATACAAAACTAATCCGAGTAGCTTTATGTGCTTGAAGTCCCTAATGTTAGCTGTGTTGCCTAAAGAGGTCGTCAACTATAGTAAACCTAAGGTCACTTAACGCTCAATTGAGATTATTACTTCAAATATTGTTCCCCGTAGTTTTTAGTCCATAAAGTCTTTTACTTAATGGATTTAGGTTGAAATATTTTGCAGGTAATAATTGCCCATATTAAAACTTATCTAAAATAAACTATTCTAATAGCTTCTGAATATGAAGATCAACTTTTAGTTCATAGAGCTGACATGAATTTCATATTAATCTACAAGGGATGCCATGAAGAGGCAACACCAAAGATGTTGGAGAAATTAACTGACTGAATAAAACCTGTGGCCAAAATCAGTTGGCCACTTCAAAAAATATTGAATATACTTGGTATTGAAGAAGATAATTAAGGTGGCTAAACGAATGCTTATAGAAAATGCTTTAGATTTTATTAAAAATTCAAATATTGGTATTCACGCGGTTTCACCTGAAGGCATAATTAAATATGCTAACGAGCATGAATTAAATGTATTAGGCTACTCTGAAGAAGAATATGTTGGTCATCATGTTTCTGAGTTTCAATTCGACATATCCTGTTTAGATCAAATGATGAGTAAGCTGGCAAAATTAGAATCCTTTTCAAACTTTCCTGCTATGGTAAAAGGCAAACATGAAATAAAATATATACTGTACAATTCAAGTGTCTATGAAATAAAAGGTGAATTTATTCACACTCGATGTTTTGGTAACGAAATATCAGAAAGCGTATATAATGCCTGTAAACTCGAATATAAAAAATCACTCACCAATAGGGTGGGTAAACTGTAACGATTCGCGATGTACAATACTATTTAGAAGTCGAGAGTCTGCTATAACTTGAAATTGTGAGCGTAATATTGAAGTGTTTTTTTCTCAAACTTTAGACCGTTAAGTTGTAACTACATCCCTTTGAGCACTCCAGTGTATGAAATTTTAGTTTTACTTTAGAAATTCGATATTTCAAAAGATATCCTAACGACTTCTCAGTGCGCATTGGGGACATTAGCCTAAAACTATTAGCCATATATTTTCTAATAAACTATTTCTATTATGTCATCGGAATATTTATAATACTGTTATTAAAATATCTTATTTTCGTTTTTAGCGCGTTAATATATAATGAAAAAAAAGGGGTATATATGATCGTTTTAACTTTTGGAACCTTTGATTTATTAAATATAGGTCATTTAAGCTTTTTAGAGAAAGCTAAGGGATACGGTAACAAACTAATTGTTGGCGTGGCATCGGATGATATAGTAAACAGAAAAACCATTTATAGTTATAAAAACCGTTCTTTAGTAATTAGCTCATTAAAAATAGTGGATGAAGTATTTTTAAATGAATCTATTGGAAAAATAAATGAATATATTCAAAGTTATAAAATAGATATTGTTGTTTTATCTGAAAGCTATAAAGATAACTTAAATGGATTAAATGTAGATTCAAAGGTAGTGTATTTACCTCGAATTCAATCAGAATATAAAGAAGTAAATATTAGGATTGCGAAAGATATTTAGATTTTATTTCACTACTTTTTAAGGAAGCTTTTTGATGAGCACAGTTGTATATGTTTCAGGTACATTTGATTTGTTTCATAGGAATCATTTAAAGATGATCGAATACGGTTCAGGTCTTGGTGACACTCTTATTGTGGGGGTAAGTACAGATGAACTAGTTTGTTCATACAAAAAACCTCCAGCAGTCCCTTTTGAAGAAAGGATAGCTATTGTTGACGCATTAAAATATCCTGATGTGGTAATCCCACAGCTGTCACTGGAGCACACCAATAGAGTCAAAGATTTAAATATAGATATATTTGTAATTGGGGATGATTGGCGAGGAAAGTATGATTATCTGAGAGATTTAGGCGTAAAAGTGTTTTATTTCCCGTATGGCGCTGGTGTGAGTAGCTCAAATTTAAAAAACAAAATTTACAATCAATACAAAGATCTTATTAAAGACTCCGATGTACATCAAAACCCAGAGATACTTTAATGATGGATATATTTATTACAGGGGGAGCTGGTGATTGGGCTACTAGTTTTAAACAAAAATATAAGAATAATTTCAATATTACTACTACGGATCGTACTCAGTTAGACGTTACTTGTGCTAAAAGTGTGGAATTGTTTTTTAAAAGTAATAAATTTGATGTTGTTATAAATAACGCTGGTTGTATTCATCCAAAAACAATATTAGATGCTGATACAGATAAATGGATAAATGATATTAATGTTAATCTTATAGGAACATTTTTAGTTACTAAAAATGCCCTTGAGGTTAATAATAAAACCATCATAATTAATATTTCGTCAACGGCTGGTTTTAATTCATATGCAAACTGGTCATCATACTGCTGCTCCAAAGCTGCTGTCATTTCATTTTCTAAATGTTTATCAAAAGATGATTTTCAAGTTTATTGTGTGTGCCCTGGAGCTATTGATACTAAATTTCGTGATGGTTTAAATTTATCTAATGACAATGCTATGCAATGTGACGACTTATCAAGTTATATTATTGATATTTTAGATGGGAAGTTTTCTAGTGGTGATGTTCTATTTATTAGAAAAGACGAATTTATTCTAAACCCATAAATGACATACGTCTTGGATACAAAATCTAATCCGAATTAACATTTAGTCTTCACATACTAACTTCCGCTTTTGGTAAATGTGAACGTGTCTCGATAGTGTGCATTGGAGACATTAGCAACTAGTTAACCCTAACGTCAGCTTCAAGCTGTGAGTTGCCTTTAATAAAGTAAATAATAACTACATTTATGGGGATTAACTTCCTTTATAATTGATATATGGACGTTAAATTACTACATTGGTTGTTATAGATAAATAACGATCAACATAAAGGATTTTTCTTGTCTAGTAATACCCTTAAATATTTAATGTTATGAGAAATTAGATTTATGAGAAGGATCAATAATAATTTTGTTTTTCTGAAATGTTTCTTTATTTTAATATTTTTTCAATATTCATTAATATGCACAGCAAATGAAGAAAAAACAATAACTATGGCTTTTGGGCATGATCCAGCTAAAAATTCCCAATATAAATTTTACGAATTACTCTACACAGAAGCTTTTGGAAGACTCGGTTATGAGTTTTCTTATATTATATGCCCACTAAAAAGGTGCTCGTATCTGAGTAACAGTGGTAGGGTTGATGGTGAGCCTCAACGTATATTTAATTACAATGAAAAATATCCCAATTTAATTAGAGTTGAAGAGTCTATAAATGTTACTCGTATCATAGCTTACGCAAATACTCCAATATACAACATCGACAGTTGGGGTAGCTTTAATAAAATACCTTATCGGGTTGAATATGTCCGTGGGGCCCTTGATACTCAGTTACAACTAGAAAAACAAATGAGCGCAAATTCGGAACAGTTGTCAGCTATAACTACAACATATCAAGGGTTACAAAGGTTGTACAAAAATCGAATAGATATATTTGTTGAACTTGAGAGTAGGGTTTCGCGCTTCATCAGAACAACTGAATTTAGTGAATCAGGAATTACAGAAATAGGGGTTATTGATGTGCATCCATCTTATCCATTTTTACATAAAAAGCACATTGAACTTGCCCTAACACTCGAAGGAGCATTACGTAAACTAAAAAAAGAAGGTATCTATAAAAGGCTAAAAGCAGAGTCTAATCATAGTCAAGTGTCAAAATAGTACCTGTTAAGACATACACAACTCAGCCATATATCTGCTTTTAGAAATCAGTGACCTTACTGGTGAAGGGATATCATAATTAATTATGAACGACCGCTGTGTTGTCTTACCCCAATATGCGCATCTATTACAGCAGTGCTACTTGTTTCTTCTCTTGCCAGAGCCGCACTTGACCCTAAATCCAAACAGGTAACGTTGTATGAGCAATACATCAGTTAGTGACCATATTTACTGTCGCTATTGATGTCGAGTAGCTTTGAGTTAATACAGGTTTCAATGCATGAAGCGACTGTATATATAAAGTTTCTTAAGGAATTATTATCTGAATATATATTGTTCCATTGCGAATATCCCAGCTATAGCACTGTACATCTATTCGTTATCATATATTGACCCAAAAGATTGGGAATCAACTGCTCATAAATCATTTACATCAATTTATAGTTGACCATTTGGTTAGTTAAATTGGTCATTATCTTATATTTTTACAAAAGTGTAATTAAAACTAGAAACAATGGCATTCACGGTAATTAAAAATTCGATACTTTATCGAATATAATACACAGATACATCTATAGGATACGTTTTTAGAGGGCTTCTGTTTCATTTGTTAGATCTTAATACTTACTTAGAAATCCCCCTGAATTATCATCACGATTCATAATGGAATAGATTAAAACTTGACCATTTCGTCAGGTTAGTTTACAACTATAACTCGACTTGTAATTCAAATGCTTTAACTGATTATAATTTATGGAGTAATCATTGTGTCGTAAACATTGAACTGCAAACAAAAACATGACCTTATAGTCAGTAAGTATAAATATAAGTATAAGTGTAAATATAAATAGCAATTAAAATAAAAATAATAATGCTGATTTTGTCAAGTCCCCGCTTAATTGCCCTTGCCCAATTTCAAGTACTTAATATTTCGTAAGTTTTAGTAAACGCTCAACACCTCGTTTTGCGCTTCTAATTAGCAGTAGAATAATTACAAAGATATTTAATTTAACAAAAACAACAACACCAAGTACGGAGAATTAATATGCGAAAATATTTGAAGGCCGGTCGGCTTAAACACTCGTTTCGAAGTTCAGGGATACAAGAATCGGTAACATTAATTAAAAAGACGTTGGCTGCATCTGCGATTTGCATGACGTTGAATGCAACTGCGTTTGCAACTGACGTATTTATCAACGAAATTCACTATGACAATATTGATGGTGATTTGGCTGAGTTGGTTGAAGTAGCGGCACCTGCAGGAACTGACCTCTCTGGAATGACGGTTGTTCTCTACAATGGCTCATCTAGCCAACTAAAACCATACGGTACTTTGAGTTTAAGCGGTGTTGTTGGTGACGAAAGTAATGGATACGGATTTGTTACTGTAAATGGCCCTTCGTCCGGAATTCAAAATGGTTCGCCAGACGGGGTAGCATTAGTTGATGCAAGTGGGCAGGTGATTCAATTTCTTAGCTACGAAGGTACCTTTACGGCCGTTGAAGGGCCAGCCACTAGTATGTTAAGTGTGGATATCGAGCAGAGCGAAAGTGGCTCTACACCAGTTGGGCACTCTTTACAGCTTTCTGGTTCAGGTTCTGTTTATAGCGATTTTAGTTGGGTTGCTCCAGCTCTAGCGACTGCAGGTGGTGCAAATAACGGCCAATCTTTTGGTGGCGGCGGTGATGATGTTCCAGACTTAGGCACTATCAGTGGCAGCGTTTGTACGAATTGTCCAGATGTTCCAATCGTTGTAGATCTCAGTATTTATGATGCTGCCGTTTATTATGCCGCGGCGCAAACAGAGGTAGATTTAGGCTCTTCTGCAGAAATAATAAAAGCTGCTATAACTGGCATCATTTCCACTGATCATAAAGACTTAACTTATGATGATGTGTGGACGTCGTTGACCTATACCGATGAAGATCCAACCAATACCGATAACGTTATTTTATGGTATAGCAGTCGTTCTCAAGCTAAATCAACTAACGGTAGTGGCAGTGCTAGTAATAATCCTGACAATTGGAACCGTGAACATTCTTGGCCTCAAAGTCATGGGTTTCCAAGTGATTCATACGAAGCTCGTACCGATATTCATCATTTAAGGCCGACTGATATTAGTATCAATAGTTCACGTGGGAATTTAGATTTTGATAACAGCGATGGCCCACTCTCTGAAAGTGATATTAACCGTGTTGATGGTGATTCTTTTGAGCCAAGAGATGACGTCAAAGGTGACGTTGCCCGTATGATGTTTTATATGGATACACGTTATGAAGGTTCGGGGTCGGATGTTACGCCCGATTTAGTTTTAGTTAACCGATTAACTACAACCGATGAAAGTAAGTTAGGTTTGTTATGTACATTAGTCGCCTGGAACGTAGCTGATCCTGTGGATGATGCAGAACGGTTACGTAATGACAGAATCTACCAGCTGCAAGGTAACAGAAATCCTTTCATTGATAATGAAAGCTGGGTAGAAATCCTATATCCAGTCGCTGATTGTGATGTAGATGGCGGCGGCGATGGCGGCGGCGATGGTGGCGGCGATGGTGGCGGCGATGGTGGCGGCGATGGAAGTGGCGGCGATGGACCAATCACCTTGTTCATTTCCGAATATATTGAAGGTAGCGGTAATAACAAAGCCATTGAAATTTATAACAACTCATCTCAAGCAGTTGATTTAACGACAGCTAATGTGTCACTTGCACGTTTTTCTAACGGTAGTCCATCAGGAACAAATATAGCCTTAACAGGTACTATTCCTGCTAATGGTACTTATGTAATTGTTCACACTAGCGCCAATGCTGACTTTAAAGCAAAAGCTGATCAAGAGTCAGGCAGTGTTAACCACAACGGTAACGATGCGTATACATTGTCGGTTGATGGTGTTGTTGTTGATTCTTTCGCCCAAGTCGGAACTGATCCTGGCTCAAGGTGGGGTTCAGGCGACACAACTTCGCAAAATGACACGCTAGTGCGTAAACCATCTGTTTTTGCTGGTGACACTGTTATCGATGATGCATTTGACCCCGCAACTCAGTGGGTTGGTTTGCCTCAAGATACTTTCTCTGAGCTTGGTCAACATGAAATTGATTTAAGAGAATTGTTCTTTTCTGAGTATATCGAGGGAAGCAGCAATAACAAAGCGATAGAAATATATAATCCCAACGGAACCGATATTGACTTAGCTGCAGGTAACTACAGTGTTGAGCTGTATTCAAATGGTAGAAAATTGATCGATGGTCCAACAAATTTGTTAGGTTTGAAGGGGGCTATTACCGGTGGTGATGTGTATGTTATAGCCAACTCATCTGCGGATTCAGCTATTTTGGATGAGGCTGATATTACCTCAAATGTTACCTGGTTTAATGGAGATGACGCATTAGTATTATTGAAAGATGGTGTGCCTATCGACTCAATTGGTCGCGTCGGTGAAGATCCTGGTAGCGCCTGGACTGGTAATGGTGTGTCTACGCAAAACAGTACAATTGTCAGAAAAGCTAATATCACATCTGGTGACCCTATATTAGACGATGCATTTGATCCTTCAGTAGAGTGGGACGGATTCCCAAGCAATACTTTTGATGGTATTGGTAGCCATAATGCTGGTGGAGACGGAGACGGAGAAGGACCAGGCGATTGTTGTGACGAAATCACGTTTATTCATGACGTTCAAGGAAGTGAATACGATTCTCCATTTGAAAATGAAACGGTTCTTATAGAAGGTATCGTGACTGCTTCTTCTACAGGCATAAGTGGTTTCTTTGTTCAAGAAGAAGATGCCGATTCTGATGCAGACTCCTCAACGTCAGAAGGCATATTTGTGTCCTACAATGGTGACCTACCAGATGTTGGAAGCCTTGTGAGTGTGATTGGGGATGTTTCAGAGTTTTTTGCTCGCACACAGTTAGCGGCAACTGAAGCGCCTGACGTTATTAGTACTGGAAATGCATTGCCTACAGAGTCTGCTCTATCTCTACCTTTTGCAGATGCAGCTCAAGCTGAATCTTTAGAAGGTATGTTAGTGTCTACAGTACAAGCTTTGGTTGTCACTGATAATTATGGCTTAGGACGTTATGGACAAGCAACACTATCAACTGAACGTTTGTTTGTACCCACTAATCTATTTGCTCCTGGTTCAGATGAGGCGAATAACTTAGCCGCTGCTAACGCACTGAATCGTGTAGTGTTAGATGATGGAGATAGCAACCAAAATCCAGATGTTGTGGCGTTCCCCTCTGGCGGATTGTCGGCGTCTAATACTTTGCGTATGGGTGATTCAGTAGTATCACTAACAGGTGTTATGGACTTTGCCTTCGGTGACTACCGTGTTATACCCACTCAAGATCCTACATTTGTAGCCACCAACCCTCGTACTGCAGAACCTGACTTGAACTTAGGTAATTTGAAAGTAGCTAGCTTAAATGTGCTTAATTACTTCAATAATATTGATGATTCTGGCAGTGTTTGTGGACCAAAGGCAAGTTCTGGTTGCCGCGGAGCTGACAGCGATTTAGAATTTGAACGTCAAAAAGCTAAAACAGTGGCTGCAATTTTGGCAATGAACGCCGATATTGTTGGTTTAATGGAAATCGAAAATAACGGTTTCTCTGAAGGCTCAGCAATTGATGATTTGGTTACAGCAATCAATGCCATTATGGGCGAGGGTACCTATTCTATTGTTAATCCCGGCACCTCTATAGGTACAGATGCCATTACCGTTGCCTTTATTTATAAATCAAGTGTTGTGTCATTAAATGGTGGGGCGCAAATTCTAGATAGCAGTAACTCTATCTCTGATGAAGATGGTGCGTTGTTTGTTGATACTAAAAACCGTCCTGCTTTAGTACAAGAGTTTGCTTTGCTTGAAAATGGTGAAACGCTAGTTATCAGTGTTAACCACTTAAAATCTAAAGGTTCAGGTTGTGGCGCAGGCGACGATGATACAACGACGGGTCAAGGTAATTGTAATTTAACTCGTACCCGTGCTGCACAGGCGCTAAGTGCGTTTTTAGATGCTCAGTTCCCTGATACAGCTACCTTAATTATTGGTGATTTAAATTCTTATGCTAAAGAAGATCCAATTAATGCATTAGAAGGGGCGGGATATACCAATCTAGTGAATCATTTTGGTGGTGACGAAGCGTATTCATATAGCTTTAGCGGCCTTTTAGGTTATTTAGATCATGCCTTAGCTAATAACAAAGCTTTGATTAGAGTGGTTGACGTGACCGAGTGGCATATCAACGCTGATGAGCCGATTGTTCTTGATTACAATGTTGAGAATAAATCATCTGATACTCCTGATAATGTCACTAATTATTACGCAGACGATGCATACCGTATGTCTGATCATGATCCGGTAGTTGTTAGCCTTGATCTTTATGAAGTTGCACGGAATAAAAACCAATGTAAAAAGAACGGGTGGAGAGATGTATTTCGAGATGACCGTTCGGTATTTAGCAATCAGGGTTTGTGTATACGTTATGTAAACACGGGTAAATAGCTTTTAAATAAGTGATGCCAAAATTTTAAAGCCAGTCACTCAAGTGATTGGCTTTTTTTGTAAAAGTTGAAACTATCGTTCTAAAGAGCTGACATCTATAAAAACCAATAAATAATGTTTCCAATCCGAACAGATAAGCCATAAAAGAAAATTAGTGAAACATCACTTTCATATCTTAGTGCTGAAGCAGACTTGATTTTGTACTTTGGCGCGTGTGATATTGAAGTAGAATTGAATGACACTTTTACCCTTGGTATATATGTTGATGAAACTGCTCCAGCAGATTCTATTCTATCTTGGAGTTTAGATCTTGACCTTTCTGATAGCAGCTTGCTTGACTTGAACAGCTTTACGCTAGGTCTTGATTTTCTGTCGTTTGGATTTCCTACTGGTGGTGATGGTATCGGCGGCGTTGCTTTTGGTCCATTGTTTGGCAGCAATATATTATTTCACTTTTGATTTCTGAATGTTTTTGAGCTGTAACATATTCACTGACTGACTTGTTTTGAGTAGATGAAACACAGCCAGTAATTAACAAACATTGAAATATGGTTAGGATATTAATAAAACTCTTCATTCTGGCCTCTCTAATGTGGTATATGTGCAACTATTTATAGGAAATGTAGTATATTGCTACTAAATATTTCTCTTTTTTCAAGCTAACTCCAACTTTATGCCCCTTGGCGATGACGCTGAATCTTGTCGACGAAACACCTAAAAAGCATGGTCACGACGTGTAGTATGCTAACACCAATCTATGACCGGTGTTCCCTATCTGCATTGTTGAAGTTAGCGCTTATTTTAGTTGCTGCTCTTCGTCTTCCCTTGCGAAATATTTATTTGATATTTGGTTCCGTCCATTTTTCTTTGAAAAATACAAGCATTTATCGACAATTGAATAGAGTTTTTCATAAGTTGTTTTTGGAGCACTTAAGAGTGAATAACCGATACTTACCGTTATTGAAATAGTATGATGATTAAATATAACTTGAGTCTTTTCGATCTTCCCTCGTAAGTGTTCTAATATCTGAGTTGCAGTTTCCACAGATGAATTTGGTATAATTAACGCTAACTCATCACCGCCAAATCGACAGAGTATGTCTTGTGACCTAAGACTATTGCTAATAAACGTGCTCACGTGGATTAAAGCAGCATCTCCTGCATCGTGACCATAAGAGTCATTAATCTCTTTGAAGTAATCCAAATCAATTAGGGCTAGGCAGAGGTGAGTATCTTCCCTTTTTGACCTTTCAATTTCTTGTGCTATTCTCGAATTGAAATGCATTCTATTTGGCAGTCCAGTTAATGCATCGGTATGGGCTATTTCTATAAGTTTTTTTTCAATATCATGTCGAAACCCCACGACTACATGTAAACCAATAATGGAGGAAATACCTGCGAAAATTAATGTAATTATTTCATACTGAAAAGTTGCTGAGGATGGTTCTAAAAACCGCAAGTAATATAAAAAGCTCATTAATAAGTAAGCCATTGCAGAGCATATTAAAGCGACTTTAGCGGAAAAAAATAAATAGGCAATAAGAAGGGGGGTTAAAAAGTAGATAATAATTATAGGCTGTCCTTGTTCATCAATAGTGACGATGCCAAGCAGTATTATATCAATAATAAAAATTACAATCCCAACGATACTCGAATATGTATTGCGGTAAACATACAAAAATATAGCCGCCAATATAATAACCGATACCGCTTGAATGATCGACGTTACATCATAGCCAGATTGTGCTCGAATGAAAAACATAGTGACCGTTGCAAGTATTAATAGAAAAAGGCAGAGCAGTGCAAACAATCGCCGAGTTTTATCTAAATTTCTTGCGAAAAAGTCAATGTTGGTATCAATCTGATTTTTTTGGGACATTAGCATTAGTTTCTTAATTTTAGTATCTAAAGTGAGCTAAATTGGTTAACCATTGAAAGCCTGCGGTTCGTCGACACTAATCTTTTCAAAGGATTTCGTCAACTATAAGCATTGTAGAAGACATATATCCACTTAACCAATAATTCATCCCATGACAGGCAATAACGTTATAGCGGTCTTACACTTAATTGTATTGACATGACTTCAAAGTAGCGTTCAGTGGAAGTTGCTATGATAATAAATATTTACTTAAGCCGTGTTACAAATAATGGGCAGTTTACACCCACTATTCTACTCCTCTATTTCTTTAGGTAAACTGATGGTGAATTTCGTTCCTTGATCAATCTGGCTTGACACCTTGATATTGCCGAGCAAAGCGCCGGTAAGTATATTGCGAACTATGCTCAAGCCTAAGCCTGTACTGCCTTGACTACGGTTTGTGGTATAAAAAGGTTCAAATAATTCTTTTTGGAACTTTTCTTCAATGCCAATACCATTGTCAGCTATAGTCAATTCGATACGTTGGTTGTGCTCTATCAGGGTGAAGGTAAGTGTTTTGTCGGTTAAATTGACACTTTCAGGAAAACCGTGAATAACCGCATTGGTTACTAGGTTACTGATCACTTGCGCTAGTTTGCTGCTACAAGTTGTGATTATTGTAGGCTGCTCTGGCAAACACATCTCTAGCGATATATTGTTCTTTTTTAGCATAGGTATTAGACTGCTTAACAGCTCGTCTAGCCAGCTTGAAAAAACAAACTCTTTTATTTCATCAGTGCTCCTATCTACCGCAACTTGTTTAAAGTTGCTCACCAATTCAGCGGCTCGTTGCAGGTTAAAATTTAACGCCGTTATAGACTGTTCAATATTGCCTAGGCCTGTCTGCAAATCTTGTTTACTCAAGCTTTGGTCGGTTATTTTATCACTGATCTCTTTTGACATTTCTGCAATCACCGAACCACTTAGCATAGCGACACCAAGTGGGGAGTTTATCTCATGGGCAACACCCGCAACTAACGCGCCGAGTGAAGCCATTTTTTCTTTAGCTAGCATTTCTTTTTGTGTTTTTTTCAATTGTTCAATGGCCTGAGATAACTCTTGCGTTCGTTCTTCTATTTTGACTTCAAGTGTTTTGGTTAAATCTTGTAATTCTTGATCGCGCTCCGTTCTTTCTATTTCAGCCGATATACGACCTGAGAAAAGTTCAAACAGGGTGACGGCAAAATCTGGGTTTTCAATTTTTTTCTCGTGTAGCGCCACCACTATTCCCATCATATTTCCCTGAGAATCACGTAATGGGGTGCCTACATAGCCCTCAATATTCATGTCTACTAATAACTGATCATCAGGATAAAGATCACATATCCCTTCAGGGTATATACACAGAGACTCATCACTTACATCAGCACAGGGGGTATCATTTAATGAATACTCAAAATTATCAACCAGTTCACCCTTAGCCACTAAACTTATAGTTCTAGAGGTGTTTTTCTCTTTATTTAACCGAGCTATAAAAGTGTAGTCAGCACCTATATGTTTACTTAGTTGCAGATTTAGGCTGTTGAAAAACTCATGTCCATAGGTAGATTTTAAACTTGTGATTATTTCGGGCAATATACGTTCAAAATTAGCCATGGTTATCTCCTTCTTATCGTTTAGAACGTGATATGTTTTCTATAGTGATCACCAAATTATTGACAAAAAGTTTTAATAACTTTTCTTCTATAGACGATAATTTCTCGACGCTTTCTAAAACAAATACACTTTCTGTATCGCGCCTAGAACAATAATAGTAGCCATACATTTCTTTTTCAAATACATGTTCTTTTGCAGACAATATTTTTTTGGAAAACAGATTAAGCTTGTTGTCATCTTTTGCTGAATCGGTATTGTCGATAGAAATAGTATCGTTACGATCTATAACAATATTCCATTTAATCTCTGCTGAATCTTCCGTAAAACCTTGTGTGCTGACAACTAAAAACTGGGTATGTTCACCATTAAAAATTCCCTTTAGCTGGGTGAGTATACCTTTGGCCAAATCTAAAACATTTTGTATTTGATTCAAGTCGGCAAGGGAGTAGATAATAGTTTCTAGGCCTTTCTGGTAATGTTGGATCTTGACCAAATCACGGTAGGCTCTTAATGCAATGTATAAAACTTGCTTTAATGCATTTAAGTTGAGATCTGTTTTTGCCTTGTATCCGTCGATATCGTATTTTTCAAAAATTGAGTGTTCTGGCGCTTTGCCCGGCTGGCCTGTTCTTAATACAATACGAGTGTAGGAGTTGTTGAGTTCATTGCGTAAATAATTGGCAACTTGAAGACCTGCATCGTCAGACTCCATCACTACATCCAACAAGGTCAGAGCTACGTCGTTATTTTCTTTGAAATATTCTTTTGCTTCCGCGCCGGAATACAGGCTGACAAATTCAATATTTCTGCCTTCAAACTGAAAGTTATTTAAAGATAACTTGGTGACTTTATGTATCTCTTCGTCATCATCTACTATGGCGACTTTCCAACAGGGAAGTGTAGACTTCAATGGCTCATCGACACTATTACTCAACCAATCCATAATTATTAATACTATTTAAATTAACTAATAGTTGACACTACCACTTAATAAAAATTAATCCAAGCCATGCTTTATTTCACCACCAGAATGAATCAGTGTGATTCAGGTGTAACTAATGTAATTATCTAGAGTCAACTTTCACTTATTGACTGAAAACCAGATATAAAAAACGTCACTATTTATCACGTCAACTCGTACCTGCACCCAAATGTGCGTAAATCGTATACTGATTGAATTACGTTTGCCGATAGAGAGATTTAAAGCAAGCCAGCAGGTACTTCATACAAAACAAAGTCGTCAAAATCAAGAATTCCATCATATTGCGCTGGTAAACCTGATTGCTCCTGAGTAGTCCCTTGTCGAAACGCGCCAAAAGAAGACATTTCGATACGAAAGTTATTAATGTTTTCATTCAATTTAAAAGTCGCTTGAAATTGTGACCATTCTGAGTCTTTGTTTGGAAAAGAAGCGCCGTTAATTATAGATATTTCACATAGATCTACTAACGAAAACACTGCACTCATTGAGTGGCAATTCGAACTTTTTACATCCCCTAGACGCAATATAGTAGGAATATGCCGATTTGCAGGAACTCTTAAATGCTCAGTGGAATTAAAATCAACAACGTTTAGGTACGTCCCCGATTCATCTGTCCCTGATATTCTGACGAAGAAAGTAGGAATCAAACCAAACCTATTTGTTGTTGTTAATAAGAATGGGTTTCCCTCAAGGGTGGGATACATCGCAACCCAAACCAAACCTATTTGTTGTTGTTAATAAGAATGGGTTTCCCTCAAGGGTGGGATACATCGCAACCCTTGCCCAAAAAGTTATTCTATAGGTCACATCTTTAATAATATCATAACCCGTGTTTGAGTAATTCTTGGTTTGTGCGGGTGCGTAAAGAAAGGTCGTATTTGCACCGGCTAAATAATTCCTAATATAGGTATGACTTGTTAATGTTGGCGTATCACAGTTAAAGCGAGGATAAGTATCAAGTGCAGCACCCGCTGGATTTTCGCTCAATACCCATGTCCAATCCATATCACTCCGTGCACCATTTCTACAGCTGCCATTAACATCAGGGTTGGTAACGTCAAAAGTGGGATCAGGGCTACCAGGGGAATTAAGCATGTCTTCAACAATATATAGACTCTTAGAAAGATCAAATTTACCGTCTGGACTTTCGGCATATATATAATCTTCACCCTCCACAACCCCAGTAATATAAGGCTTTTCTGCTACTGTCACCAATTGCATTTTTTGTGTGTTATCTAAAGACCAAAGCAAAGGTCTTTTATAAGTATCAGTAAAGCCACTCATGGTTGTAAATTGAATTGATAATGGTTCAGTTGAATTAACAACAACAACGTCGTTAAATATTGATAAATTAACAGGGGTTAAATCAATGCACGCTACAAGTCCTTCTGCTGTATCGCTATTTACTCTTGAATAAGTAGCCGGCCCGCCAGTATTACTAAACGTTATCATTATAACGCCGCTTGAATTAATGTCAGAGCTAAAATAAGATTTTATCACCGGCCATTTTTGTTTTGATTCATCGTTATTTATCCAAAGTATTTGCTCCTCTTGAGCCTTAAAGTCCCCCCATTGCCATAGATTTGGGAGGTATCCACCTTTAGCCTCACAAATAGCTTTAGCTATGTTATACGAAAAAAGAGGTAACAATTCATCGTTTGGGCTTTTGCTGCCATCTCCCCGTATAATATTTACATAATCTAAATTCAAGTACGATGCTTCTTCTATTGAATAGGTAGGGGAGAAAACATCTTCTCCTACTATAATATAAGGAAATCTCCCTTTCACAACCACTTTTACTAAGCCAACAACATAACCACCGTTATGGTCTGACACTATTACCGCTACATGATAGGTACCTGAAACATAAGCTTTAAAGGTGAATTTTGTATTAGTAGTACTTGTAGTAGAAAAAGGAGTCGCAATAGCATTGAATACGCCAAGTTGAACAATTTGCAATGTATCCCCTACATCTACATCTGACACATACGGAGCGATATCAATGGTGACTTCTTCACCTTCTTTAATACCAAAAAATCCGTCTACTGCTTTTTCAAACTCAAAATGCGTAAATATTGGGGCATGATTAATATCTGTTGATACGGCAATATCGATTGTGCCTAAATAAATTACCCCCCACCGGAAAAAGAAATTTCATGGGTGCTTGTTTCAACTATAGCACTGCCACTACCTAATACTGTGGTGGTACTGCCAATAGTGGCACCTGTTGGAAAAGAAGTACTTAGCATTGTTTTAACATCAATGATTTCTAGTGAATGTCCTTCTTGCAACGTAACCGCCAAAGGCGTCAATAAAGTAGGTGTTGAAGGCAGTGATACACTTTGGGGCTGTATAGCCACATAAGCGGTAGCAGTAGCTGATGTAACCCCACTCATTTTAGCTGTTCCCGCACTACTTTTTCTAGCCACCTCATATTGATAAGCACAGGTACCCGGCAAGTTGGCACTGACAGAGAAACCTCCCTCTGAAATTAAAACATCGCGACATTGCGCGTCAACATTATCGCCAATAGGCGTAACTGATTTTAAATATACCTGTTCATTGTTTACCACTTGCACTCGTGATAACACTTCAATGCGAGTAAAACTCCCCTCGGGTACATTACGTGAAATATCTTCAAGATATATACCACTACCCGTTTCTTTTGTGGGTAACGTTATTGCTGGAGGTTCCTCAGGCACAATAGCTAAAACGCTGTCCTTCTCAACATTACAGCTAGCCAAATTAACAGCAAGTAACATAAAAAGAACACGTATTGGAAAGGCAAGCGAGTTTAAAGGCTTCATTTTATTCCACTTCGATTTTTTTTTATTTTATCATCGCTCCCAAGCCATAAAAATAGCATAAGCACAAACACCATTTCGCCAAATGCCTGCTAGTTTTTCTGTGACACCCTTGGCTGTGTCAACCATAGTAAAAAACACTAGTTTTTTGTTAGCATCCTATTTTTTTTATAAATGTGTGATGCTATTCCTGAATGGTTAGGCCTTTCTTAAAATATATCCCTTGATGAGAATTATTTAAATTTAAACGTAAATGTAAATTTAAACGTAAACGTAAACGTAAACGTAAGCTTAAACTTAAATAATTTTTTAGTTTGTTTAAATTAAAGTTTTATTTTTACATTAATTAATAAGAGGTATAAACCATGAAAAATTTATTAAAAGTAAGTGCATTAGTTAGTTTGGCAGCATTTTCAACAGCTTGTTTTGCTGATTCATCTACGGCTACTGCTGCATGGCAAGGGCAGCTTGTTAGTGTTGTAGTAGGGGACACGATTGCCATCACTGGCACAGCGGGAGGGCCTGTACTGACAGAAACTTTACTTTTTGCAGCTGATGGAAATATTTCAGCACCCGATATTGTATTAGAAGCACACGCTGTTGTGGCTGAAGTTGTCGGTGAATTACACCCCAGTGTGGTGTCATGGACAGTTACCGATGTTAATTTTTTTGCGGGTGGCCAACAAGTGACAGGAATATCTTTTGATATTTTTAATGGTATGACAAAAATAGCAGAATCTGCAGCTGGCGTTGTTACCGATCTTGGTCAGTTAACATCAGGTTTAGTAACTGTTCCTAATGTTATTGCGTTGAATATTAAATCAACCAACCAAAGTGTAACTGATCCAACTTATATAATAGATCAATATACGGGTACAGCGTCTTTAACCGTAACAGTAGTGGTTTCTGATGTGTAACCTATCAAGGTTCCAATTGTAAATTACCTTATACCATTTTGCATAAAGAAGTGACCACTTTCTTATCCTGATTGGTATTACCCTAGTTCCTTTGTGGTTCTAGGGTGGTTTTTATATTTCAAGTGGAGAGGGAGATGAAAGGTTTTACATCACTAAAGTCAAAATCTTTTTTTTGTCTATGTTTTTTATGTCTTTATTCATTTATTGCTTTAGCGAATAAAGAAACAAAAACATTCTTGGTGGGCAGTGAGATAGATAAAGCAAGAATGCTAGAAGATAATGTAACTCAATTTGAGTTAGTGCCAAGACAAGTTACCTTGATGTATAGCAGTACGTTGGAAACGTTTGAAGATTTAGATCTTGAGCTAACTATTGGTACTGATTTGCCTACAGAATCAACTTTGGTTTCGGGGTATGAGTTGATAATAAAAGAAAATGTATCAGTGTGTTATCAAAAGTATGAAACTGATCCTAGTAAGCTTGTTGAAAAAGTTGGCTATAGTGATTTGGCAGAAATTTACTTTGACGGAAGTGCAACTGAGTGGGTGGCTGGCGTAAGTCAAAAAATCTCTAGCTTTAATACCCCTGATACCTCTTTAAAAAGCTCAACTCATCAAATTAAATTAAAATTTAAAAAAATACTGAGTCAAGGTGTTTCGTACTGCTCTGGTAGTTTCTCTGTTATGTTCAGGTTTGATGCATGAGATTTTTAGTTGGTTTTATTACTTTTTTATGGGCTTTTTATGCCCAGGCTTCTTTTGAACAATATCCAGAAGAATTTTCCTCTTTTTTTGAAATGACTGAAAAGAAGGTAAACATAAGAGGAATTGATGGTTCAGTCTTCGATATTGTTTTAGGGGTTAATTATCATAAAGTGCAGTTAATCAATGATGATAAAAGTATAAATAACTTACGTGCTTTTTTTACTAAAAATAATATTAAAGAGAATGTTATTGAGGAGATTTTGCATGAATTTGTACAGGGCATAGAAAACACTAAAAATTGTAAAGAGTTTTTCATTAAAGACTGTGTTTTATTGCCTGAAAAATATGAGTTTATCTATGATTATGATGGCAGTGCTTTGTATTTCTTTGTTAATCCCAATATTTTACTAACTAAAAATGAAAAATCATCGTCAGAATATAATAGTGAAAAAGACAACAATGCATCATTTATCAATCATTTTAGTGCAAGTATAGATAAATATGATGGTGGAGTGAAAGGGGCTATTAGGGATGAAACCTTAATTGGTATGCCCTATGGTTATGTTCAAAGTGATTTTCAGTATTTATATTCAAACGAGAATGATAATTTCGATTTATATAAGTTTGGGTATCATTTAGATATGCCAGGTTACCATTTTAGGGCGGGAACTTATCTCATAAACGAGTCATTTAATGCGACCGATATTTTATTTTTCAATGGTGGAATGTTAAGTAATAAAGAAGAGTCTATCGCTTTTGGTTCATCTAAGAATTTACTTGAGGGAGCCAGAAACCAAAATAGAACGATACATTTTTTTGCGCCAATATCAGGCCGCTTGATTGTAAAGCGTGAAAATCAAATACTCATTAATAGAAACACTGAGGGTGGTCAACAAAAGTTAAGTTACCAAGACTTACCTTTTGGCAAGTATAAAATATCTTTGGAAGTAAGGGCTGGAGATAAATTATTATATGAAAGCCAACATGAAATTGTAAATAGAAGGCAAGATACACTTGCTAAAGGCGAGAGTGATTTTTACGTTAGTGCAGGTAGATTAACAAACACCCATTACAGTGCGAGTGAACAAGACAGTTCTTATTTCATGAAAGGACTTATTAGCTATCGTCTTGTAGATCCTGTTTTATTAGCTTTTGGTGTAACGTTAAGTAATAGCGGAGATATGGGGCAGGGTGCAGTTAATGTTAACTTACCATTTAATATGGATTTTAGTGCTAGTGTTAACCTTTTCACTACGGGAGAAACGTATGTTGAAAATACACTCTCATATAATCAATTTAGCTTCGTTTATGAAAAATTCAATAAACCAACAACCGTGCTTAATCTAGCAACAAATTATTTTGGCAGTTATGGGTATGAACGTGCTTATTTAAACGTGAATCATAGTTTTACTACAAATACATATGGAAGT